>Ga0209700_101337_pt1 | contig 50699 bp, 25 predicted proteins | sample SiratroredBW_FD_187528 | JGI IMG/M metagenome (GOLD analysis project Ga0209700, IMG submission 187528) | Root nodule microbial communities of legume samples collected from California, USA - Siratro red BW (SPAdes) (version 2) | ecosystem: Host-associated > Plants > Roots > Nodule | place: USA...
AAAAAAAAAAAAAAGAAAAAAGAGAGAGCCACAAAATATTAAAGTACAACTTTTGAGTCTAGAAAATAGGTGTAATATCAAACACTGACAATAGTCAATACAAGAAATAGAACATTAAATGATTTGGATGAAAGATAAAAGAAAACGGAGCCCATGCATATTACACTACATTTTTGTAATTACTAAGAATAGATGAACTCGTGTATTTGCTTTTGCTTTTAGATTGTTATAGTAAATATATGAATTATTTGGGAACACCTTTACAAAGGTTAGGTGGGAGCGACTTTTCGGTTTATAATATATCTGTTATGTAACTTTCGTAATTATGTACTTAGTAACGTTGTACTAATATTTGTATTAATTTAAAATTGTCTATTGATAAAAAAAGTTGAAAATTTAACTATTAAAATATTAAATATATCTCTCAATACCAAATTCGTATAAAAAGCAGTATTTTACTTAAATTCTTTCAACATCTTAAAAATTATCATTGGCAGAAAATACTCCAAATTTACCCATTAAAGAAACATGTGAAATTTAGAAAAATGGTTAAAACATCGAAAATAATACAAAGAAATAATCTAATTAGCTTGCTAAGGGATGATAGAAAGATAAGCTTAATTAATTGGCAAATTAATAATTTCAATGACGTTTGAATTAATATTATAACGAAATAAGTGACCAATTGTTTTTTTCTTAAACATAATAATTTTCTGAAGTTTTACGGATGGTGACTTTATCACGCGGGACACGTGTTGAGTTAATTTATTTCATACATGTCACATTATGTGTTGCTAATTACAGCTTGTTCATATCTGCTCAATAATTGAGTTCTTTCAAGGCAATTTAGTTTGTTTTTCTTATCTTAAGATCACGTGTCTTCTTTTTAATAGTATTACTTCTAAAGATCTAGTTTCTTTCTAATGAAAATATTGGTTAAATTAATTGTGATAATATACTAAAAAAACTAAAGTGATAAAGTTTTGTAACAGATAATTCGTGAAATTTGTCGATATATTCTAAGAAATTCAAAAAATTTGTGAAGAACGTAGAATAAGTGAACTTGTGATAAATTATAAGACCAATATTTTTCCAATTTAAAATATTTGTCACAAATAGCTGTACAGAATTCACAAATTTACTCTAGTAACAAATATTGCGATAATTTTTTTCAAGAAAAAATTCTGTTATATAACGCATCATATCATAAATATTACATATTTAGTAATATTTTTTAAAGGATTTTTGTCATATACACAAATTATCTGTCACAAAACAAGAATGAAATATTTAGTGAATTTTTTTAAAGGATTTTTATTCATCAACAAATTTTATTTTTCCTATAAATGTTATTATAAATAAACTTTTTTTAAATCCTTTGATCATATATTTTATGATTTTTATTCAACTTTATGATTATATATATTTAAAATAATTTAAAATTATATGGAAATTATTTATTATTATAATAGTTTGATGTTATTCTTGCCCACATAACAAGTTTTAGTGAAGAAATGAAGTTATAATAAAACCATGTCTATGCTTGTTTCTAGAAATATATATGTTATACATGTGATAATTATATATAAAAAAATATTTATTAAATATAAATATATATTACAAACGTATATGTTAAATAAGATTTTACGAAAACACATTTTAGGAATATATGTTTAAAATTTAAATATATGTAAACAAATTTATTATAAATAATGTATCCGAAGTAAAATTGTAGGACAGTACACTTTAATAATATTATTAGAAATGAAAGGGATTTTTCTTTTAAAGTTTTTTTATCTACTAATATTCTAAAAATCTTTGTTCAAACACTTGATTAAAACACTTTATTAATAGATTTTCTTGCAATTGAAAAGAAAAATAATAAAGATAGGGATAGAGAAATTGCAAAATATCTCTTCGACAGGTTTAAATATCTCCCATTTTACACTAATAAAAGAGATACATTCACGATATAATACAATGTCAGTTAAAATGAAATCAATATAAAGAGAAACGTGAAGATAATTTTTCTTAATATCACCTCAGTGCTAAGTGATGTCATTTCAGTGTCGAGTGATGTTATCCTAAATATTTCCTTACCAAAACCATATGATGTCATCTTGAGAGTCGAATTATGTGATCCTACATACTTCCTTCTCAGAACCGTATGACATCATCTCGGTGCCAAGTGACGTCCTCCTACATTTCCTTAACAAAATTGCATGACGTCAACTTGGGAATCGAATGAAGTCATCCTACATACTTCATTCCCAAAACTGTATGACGTTATTTCGTGAGTCGAGTGACGCCATCCTATATACTTTCTCAGCAAAACCGCATGACGTCATCTCGATGCCGAATGACGTCGTCCTGCCCATATAACTGCCTTCCCTTATGCAACACCGAATGTTGCTTCAATGTGTGTTCTTATAGTATCTCAATACTACTACTGTATGTCGAATGCCGCATCTCATGCACATTCCATTTGCTATGACCTTACACCTAAAGTGGCACCGCATGACCAAAGCGGCACAAGCTGCTTTACGGTCCCTATAGACGCAGAACCGTATCTAGATACGGTACCATATCATAAATAATAAAAAATTACAAAATTTATAAAAATTAAAAAAATAACAAATTTTAAATGCACTTTCTTTTAGGACTACGTATGCCTTGATTTTTGACCACCATGGATGAAAATATGTAGGAGCAAGGTCAATCCTTGTCGGGTCCTTTAACTTTAAAACTATTTTTTTTATTTGCAGTTTTTAATTCTATTTTGCGAAAAAATAAACTTTCTATAAAACCACACTCGTTTCACTCTTTCAATTAAAGGTATTGTCTTAGGACAAGCGTTGTGGGGGTGCTAATACCTTCCCCACACGTAACTGACTTTGGAATCCGTCTCTGTTTCATAGACCACCTTCTCCTGTTCTTGGTTTTCTATAGTTTTTCATAATAAACTATGGTGGCGACTTTATCTCTTTCTCACCCCATTTTTTCCAACATTTTAAATTTTCAGATTGTCGTCCGCCATCATCGATGAGGTCGCGACACATCTATATCGTTTCCGGATTGCCTTGGTTCTAATATCATCATAGACAAAATCATATATTTTCACTTCATACACAACCAAGACGACAAATTATAAATAATGACCAAAATAGGCCATGAACTATGTTTGCTACTTAAATTACCGTATGAATTCATTCCATCTGTTCTAAGACCAAGTCTGAGATTTCTTTGGTCACTCCCAAACTCAGGATACACATAATCATTTTTCTTCCATTGTGGGGAATCGACAGCATGTCGTAACAACCCATCACATTTTCTTCCATTTTCTTGCCACGTAAAGTTCTTTGCATCCTTAACATTGACATAAAAATGTTTGAATCACGGTATGGTTGGAAGATACCATAATTCTTTTGCAGGAGGATCCTTTTTCATGTCTTCTTCACCATCATCATTATCCTTTACTTTGTATTGTCATAACCCGCATCTACAACACTTATGCAATCCTTCAAACTCTTTTCTATACAATATACAATCATTGAGACAAACATGTATTTTCTGATACTCCATTCCCATCGGACACAATATCTTCTTCACCTTATAATGATTGGTCGACATTGTATTACCTTCTGGAAGTATTTCATAGAACAACTCGAGCAATTCAGTGAAACTTTTATCGGTCAATCCATTTCTTGCCTTGATATTAAATAATGTTAATACTATTGACAAACCTGTGAAACCTGAATGACCGAAATACAATTTTGTCACTGAATCATCTTTCAATGAATCATAAACATGTGCTTCATGGAAACTATCTTCTCCAATATCACGGATCATGTCCTCCATGCGCTCCTTAGAATGTATATTAAAATATTCACATTCAGTCTCAGATACATATGGTAGGTCTAGAACTTCACCATGCCAAGTTCATGTTGTATAGCTCTCCAAGAAACCATCACAAATAATATTCTCTCGTATCAACTCAATATGTAGTCTTTTTCGATTCAAATAATTTACACACGGACAATAATATCTTCCATGTATTTCTACTTAATTTCGTTAAGCAAATTGTAGAAACTCTTCAATGCCTTTCTCATACACATCACTTATTCGACTTTCATGTATCCAACATTAAAAGAAATTGTTGAGGATCAAACATCCTCGGACCCAATACCAACATGCTCTCTATATATATAAATTTAATAACACAAAATCATAATCAAATACACGTCTTCCAAGCATTCCAAGCATACAAAGAAAGCATTCGAAGCATACATACACCATTCCAACCAACATTTCAAAGTTAAATGCAAAGGTGTACATACCTCTTGTATATGTGAAGGCAAAGACTTGAATGGCAACTACGTGATGAATGGAACCCGACAATGGTGACATGAAGTGAATGGTGATGTGAAGATCAACGATACACAAAAATGGTGATGTGAAGTGATAAATGACTCACAAAAATGGTGATGGAGTGTTGAATGACACTTGAAAATGGCACACACTAGAATGACACTCTATAATGACACTCGAGAATGGCAATACACTATGATGAGTATACTGTTATTCACACTTTTAACCTTGACTTTCTTAGATTGCAATTGAGAATAAATCTATTGTTTTAAATAAGATTCACCCAATTAGGATTAATTGGAACTTAATTGAGATTATTGGTTAAATTTGGATTTTAAGCATATTATCTTACTTTTCTTGATTCTAATTATTTGAAGATATTATATGGATTTCAAATTCAATCAAATCTTTTGCAAAGATATTCTTCATATTTCCTAAAAAGATGATCCTCCGCAGTTCTTACTTGATTTAGAGTAAATCTTCTTAAAATATTCTACAATATCTTTTGCAGCAGATTCAATTAATATGATCTGGTGTTTGGAATAAAATTTGAAAATAAAACATCTGAAAGAAATTGGGAGATGAAAATTCTACAACTTTACTGGAAAGAAGATATTTATAAAATTAATCTTTGGCGTATAAGGAAACATATGATAATTGCAACGACAATATTTGAGAATTAAATCTGAGTTAATTTCTTGAAGAAAATGAGATTATAAATAGAGGTTGGAGAAGACATGAAGGACAAACACTACTGCATAACATAAATTCTAGTTATATTTTCCTTTGTAATTCTTATGCCTCCATCATGGAAGGCTAAACTCTTTTGGGCTGATTCTCTTGTGATTTCACAATGAATTCTGAGGCTTCTATTTAATAAAGTTTAGTGCTTTACATTCTCTATAACAATTGTTCTACATTGTTGGTCTTTCTGAAATCTGTTTTTGGAAAAGCATTTGTCTTTTAACACTTGTTGAGAATTCAATTATTTCCCCTTTAATTAGAGTTCTTGGTTAATTCGCTTAGTCTTAATCAATTTCTTATACACTTAGTCAAGAGATAAAAGATATACATCTCATTGAGTATACGCTTAGAGACGAGGTGAGATATTGAATATTTAGTAGATGCTTGTTTCGCTAATAAAATTCTATTGAATTTGATTGACATTTGTTTGATTGAATTCAACTTTGGGAGGAGAATTGTAGGATAATAATCTTAAGAAAACTAAGGAAGAATTTTTTGTGAAAGAACTTGAGAGTCAACCTATTTTCTTTATTATTTTTAAATAATCTATTTTAATTTCTTGCACAACAATCCTCAAAACTCTCTCTTTAATTTACTATTATTTCTAACTTTCTTTATTGTAAATAAGTTTTGAATATTGATTGTCTGAATTTACTATTAGATTCATTGGGAGATGACTTGGGGTTAACTTTCTCTTATCTATACTATCATTTATTTGATGTTAGATGGTCTAGCACTACGTTAGGCAGTTAACACTGGAATTCTTTTAATTTGTTCATGAAATGCACATTGGAAGTCAAGGCGAGATGAAGAGTACGAACATACAAGAAAACTGAATGTAAACCCAAAGTGAACTGAATCCGAGAACGAATCGAAAGCATTTAGCGCAAGAAGGAAGCGAGAGCAACGAAGGCACAAGCAAGCGCAAAGGGAACAGAAATTGAAAATGGGGCTAATTTTAGGTTTTAGGGAGGGGATATTACATCGATTATTGGGAGAATCGATGTCATATCCCCTTGCCAAAACTCCAAAATTTCTATTTAATTCAAATGTTTCCCATTCTACATCAGTTATGACCTATAACTGATGTAGAGTGAGGTCTCTATTACATCGATTACCCCACCAACTGATGTAATATGTGTAGCTCCAAATTTTAATTAAAACTTTTTTTTTATTTTGTGTTTGGCGATGCCTTTTTTACATCGATCAACCGATGTAGAATGGTGCTAATTACATCAGTTTGTGCACAACCAATGTAATATATGTTTAGATAATTTTAAAAATGCAACCACATTTCTCTTTATATCAGATTCATTTTAACCGACATTGTACCCTATCATAGAATGTGTTTTTTCTATTATTGATTGTTTATATACATTCTCAAAGATTTTGTGCTTTGTAAAATATTTCTTATGAAAAAACAATCTCAAAAACTGTTTATAAAGAAATTTTAGTTTTTACTTAATTGATTATGTTAAGTCATAATCAATTATTTTATTCTTATTTATTTCTGAGACACAACTTGGAACAATATAATCAATTAGTGTTTCACCTAATCAATTATCTATGTAAGAATGAAAAAGTTGTTTTATAAAGAATAATTAATTATGATAATTGATAATCAATTAAATGCACAATAGTGAAAAAGATTTGAAGCCAAATGAAAGCATAATGGATTATAATAAATATCTAAATGGTTAAATGCACAATGAAAGATTTTTTAAAAAAAATTAATACTTAATCGATTATTTAGAAAGATAGTTGATTATCACCAGAAAGTAGGTTGAAATAAATTGTGTTGACCAAAGTATAATTAATTATTATTAATGATAATCAATTATCACACAATATATTGATGAAAAAGTTATGGAAATACTTTGTTAAACTTTTTAAAGCATTTTCACAAATCACTCGAGGCTATATAAGTTGTTTTCTTGAACTTAAATTCAATCCTTTCCTATATGCACAAAAAAAAATACACAATTAAGGACTACACATTCCAACTCATAATACAAAATCTTCAAGGATATCAAGGTTCATCACCAAAACATTTTCGAGATTGCAATGTGTTTGACCTTTATTAACAATCTTCCCTTATTTTTAACAAATTTGGACAAGAATGTTTCCAACAAGCACATATGTACAATCCCTTGAAAGATTATTAAGAGACACCTTTGTGTTTGATTTGTACAAATTTCATGCATTTGTCAACAATATTAAGATTGATTAATATTAAGGCAATAAATAGATGAATGAGTACAAAATTCATTGAATTACAATGATTGTTGCAGAAAATGCTTCTATAAGATAATACATTGTCAACCAATCACTGTGAGACGAAGAAAATATTGTGCTTGATTGTTATAGAGTACAAGAAAATACATATTTATCGTAACGATTGTATATTTATATAAAAGAGTTTCAAGCATTTAATAAGCATCTAAGATGTGGGGTATCACAATATAAAGTAAAGGATGATGATAATGATGATATAACACAAAAATGGCCTTCTTACAAAAGTATTGTGGTATCTTCCAATAATTTCATGATTTAAACATTTGTTTGCTAATGTTAATAATGCAGAGAACCTTATATGACATGCAAATGAAAGAAAATGTGATGGACTATTAGGGCATACAACTGATTCATCATAATGGAAGGAAATTAATAATTTGTATTCGTAGTTTGAGAATTGAAACACCTCGACAAATATATAAATATTTTTTATTTAATTAAAAATTGAGAATACATTTTTTTTGAATAATAGCTTCTTAAAGAGAACATTAATTACAACATATCCTCATAGATATAAATGAATGTCAATATTTTACATCTTTATAATTATTCATAATATATTACAAAAACATATAAGTTTTGTACAATATTAAGAGTTCTACATAAGAATAAAGACTATATATATATATCCTACAAATATTTAAACCAGGCTCCTTATGAGTCAATATTCGAAAGAAGATCTCCAAAAGATTTTTTGAACCAACTTTTATTAAGCAAGTTATTCGTACTGTAGATACATATAAAAAAAAAACAAATAAAAAAGAGTGAGGCCTTTGTAAGTCTTAAATATCATTATGAATAAACTTAACACACTATACAAATAATGTGATCGCATATGCCATAGCCACTTAAGTCAAATAATAAAGATGACACAAAACCAGAGTCTTGTTTAAGAACTTTTGAAAAGATTGAGTTTGTCTGAATCTGATTAAGCCTCCAACTAACTAATCAAACCCAAATGCAATTGTGAAGAGATCCTTTTAGAAAGTATTGAACATCAAGAAAAAGTTATTTGGGCTATGTATTTGGGCCAAGTAAAATAGGGTTGGGTCTTATATTTTAGTCTCAAGTAGAGTAGGGTTAAAACTAGTGTTTGGAGTGCTTTGGAGCATCAAGTGGGCTTAAACAAGCCCCAATGAAACCCTAATACACTTAGGGAGTAAGTAGAGTGCTACACATGGAGCACAAGACCTTACAAAATGCATTAAACATGTGTTAAATGAGTGAAGGAGGCATGAGATGCATGCATGACAAGTAACATGCTCCTATTGGCTAGATTATATCCAGGTTTTTAAATTTTGAATGTAATTTTCAGATTTGGCTCCATTTTGGGTCAACCACACACACTATAAACGAGTGTACTGCCTATTTAGAAACTCAACATTGAATGAGTAGAGAGTTGTTGTCAAAATGGTGTCTCACTTATTCTTGCAATCCTCTAGGTTAGCACGACTTTAATGTCTATAGCTCATGACTCTTTGTAAGAGTTGGTCTCACCTCTCTCACAATCATTTCTTCACCTAGGTCACCTCACATGAACCTTTCTTCTACCTTCAATTCATCAATTTTGTTGCATATTCCACACCATTCTTAGGTAAAATACAAAGATATAAGGGGAGAAGGACACACGTCACAATGGGGCTTAGGATTTGACTTACAACCATAAGACTCAATCTCAATTTATCAAACATATGGATCCATATTTCACTTTTTATGATCGACATTGAACATCAAAAGTTACTTGCGAAGTGTACCGTTATGGATAAGTCGGACATCCAAAAGTTGAATAACACTCTTTATTGAAAGTCTTTTCGCCTAGTTTGGCTTAATGCTAGGGTGTTGTGTACTATTTGTTAGTCTAAATTCTTATTATAAGGGAATGTAACTCATTTAATGGGTCAGTTATAAGACTTACTAATCACTAACAAAAGGATTTTGATGGACGACCATTTGAAAGACCACATGTTGGGCCTTTGACTAGGGTCATGACTTGGAGAATGGAGGAAGAAAGGCCTCATAAGACACATCTCTTATGGAGGATGGACTATTATATACTTCCTTTTCTTTTCTTCTTGGCATTGTAAAATGTAAATAAGTAACATTGTATAAAAATAGGAGTAGACTTTTGTATAGGCATAGTTTATCTCTTATGTAAAAAATTTAAAGCCATAAGAGGGCTAATTTTGGACCTAATTAGGGTTTAGGGTTTGACTTGGGGAGTCAAAGCCCTAAAGTGCATCCTTCCTCATTAGGAAAGTAAAAACCTTAATTGAAGAGGCCAAAAGGAGACCACATGACCATATGCTCAAGCCAAACAACCAAGCATTCACTCAAGGCACCATGGAGCTTATAAACATATGAAAATACAACAAACAAAGCAATGTGAGAATCCTTCTACATGAGACACCTAGTTTTCCAAGCAGCTGAACTTTTCACTCATTTTTGTCCCATATCTCCTAAAACATTGAGTGATAGGAGCCCTCAAACCTATAAATAAAGGCCTACCCTACCCTTTGTAGTCACTTTGAATTGAATGAGAATTGACTATGCTATTTTTCTTGTCTTCTTATTTTTTGAAGTCATTAAAAATTGCAGAATTCTCCTAGGATCACCACCAAGGATCCTTCATGAGAAGTGAGGGCCTCCCGAGTTTCTATAAGAAACTTTGGGAACAAGTTGAATTTTCTTTTTGAGTGTTCCGCTGCTAAAGAGGATGCTTCCATTAGAGTCAATGAAATGACCCAAAATCTTAGATAAAAATAATGGAAATATCTACTTATGATACTTGAAATCGGTTGAGAAAAATACAAACATTAAATATTATATAATATTTGTTAAAAATTCAGAAGATAATGAAACAAATAACTAAGATTTATAAAATACACCTCTCACTATGAATAGAAGGACTTTGATTTTGAATGTTTCAGTTTGAGGCCACGCAAGCTTTGAATTAAAATATTGGAGCCCACTGCCTAGCAAAACCTTTTCCGACACCCTTCTTTTTATTGAAGAACCTAATGTAATAATATTTTTAAAAGAGGGTGATCAAGTTTATTTCTTCCTTTAAGATGTCACTACAAGATCAAAGTTTCAAGTGCTTTTCTGTTTCACATCTCAAGAAAAAGTCAATGCTAGGATAATGTAAAACCTACAAGATTGTATAAAACCTGCAAGATGAAAGTACAATGAAGATAATTTCATAATTTTATAATCATAAAGAGGTTTCCTGCCTATCTCAACTATTATTCTTTTTGTATTTTCTAAACTTGTCTATTAATATCAGAATCATTAATAAATAATTCTTTATACGTATGATATAATAAAATATCTTTTAAAATGATGAATGAAGGATTGTTTTGGTAAAAATATTAACAAAATATTTAGGAAATGTATATTGTGTTATCTATATTTAAATATAATATCAGATTAAATACTTTTTAATAAAATATTTTATTATATATTGTATTATTTAATTTTAAATATAATTTTAGTTTTAATATTTTATTTATTTTAAAAATAATAAGTAATTATCTTTAATGATTTTTCAGAGTAATAATTTTATTGTTATATAACTCGATTAAATAAACAAATTAATAAACATAACTTTTTTTATATTATAATGTAACATATTCAATATTTATATTAAATAGTTTATTATTTTGTAAGTTACGTTGTTATCATCTTTAAAGATTGATTATCCTTTTAAAAAAACATTTATTTCATATATATATATATATATATATATATATATATATATATATATATATATATATATATATATATATATATATACTAAAGTTTTCAATATCTTAAATATCATATTAATTTTCATAGAGATGATTATAAAAATATATAAATAATAATTTTATTATTATTAATTAAAATAATTATTTTATTTTATTAAAAGATACACTTACGTTAACGACTCTAGTTTGTTTGGAGTCTATTAGATAGATAAATGTTGACTATTCAACATAAAGACTTAAGTTTGACCATAAAATCAGCCTTAGAAAATTAAGATAGACGATTTGATACGAACGACTCCAACTCTATTGGTATACAACATTAGATAGATTAAGGTTGACCATTATATACAAACATCTCTTGTTCTCCTGCAGTTCGACCATAAATAGACAGAGGTCAACCATTCGACATAAACAAGTTTGGGTCGATTGGAGTTTGGCCCTAGATAGACTAAGGTTGACCACTTTATGCTAGTGGCTCCAACTCGGTTCCAGTATACCTTAGTTAGACTAAGGTTGACAATTCTAAGAAAACGACTTGATGTAAACCCTTAAAGGTTTGTAGGATTTAGTCCAATCCAAAAAGAGATGAAGATTGTATTTCCAAAGAGAGAACATAAGTGGGTGCAACCAAGGAAGCCATGGGAACCATGACGCTTACAGAAAAGTAGAAACAAGACATGAACAAGTATTGGAAACAAGAAAACTTTAAAGAAACAAAACATGAAATGGATTAAGGTAAAAGATGAGATGAACACGCCACCTTCAGGTTGAAGCCTTTCAGGATGAGTGAAGGAGGATCCTCCACTTGAGAAAGCTTCTCAAGATAAGAATAAAAGAAAGAGTAGAGACAAAAGCTCAAAACCCTCACACAATTCACAAAAGAAACTCTTCTTTATTCAACTTGTGATTTTACAAAGGAGAGCACTCCTATTTATAGCCATGGAATTAGGCCAAATAAGGAGTCTCAAAAGATAAAAAGAGTAAACTAAACTAATCAAGGTTAACTACACTTAACTATGTTTAAGCTAAAAATCCCTTGAAATTAGGAAGATGCATTAGGTAGTTTCTAGGATACATGAATGTAACGATTACTCTAGGATGCATGTACATAGAAGAATCCACTAGGTAGTTACTAAAATGCAAAGAATGTAATGATCACAATACATGTACTTATAAAAGTCTAGATTCTATGAATGTGTCTTGAAACTTGAAGAGTCAAAGATGACTTAAGTAGCCTATGTGAGGTGCTTGTGCAAACTTAAACTTTCAAAAGACACTTATAATTTAAGACCAATTTTCTCAAGTTTCGACTCTCAAGTTTGTACTTTTCTCAAGTTATTTCTAATTTTTATAATTTACACAAATTTATATTTCTAATTTGTTCCTCCAAAAGCTTTAAGACTCTTTCTCTCTTTATTTCTTCATCTACATCTTCATTTGTCACACTTCTTTTATTTACTCTTCATGTATTCTCTTCTCTTTCTTCAACAAGTTCTTTCTCATTCTCATATGTATCACAACTTCAACTCAGTTAGTGTTCCGGCTTAGATAGACTAAGGTCAACCATTCGATGCGAATGACTCTAGCTTGGCTTGATGGAAGAAGGTCCAGGAAAGGTTCTATCACCAGAGCCATGGCAAGACACATAGAGGATCAATGGGAGTCAAAAGCACTAGTGCAATTCAAAATGCTAACAAACTTGATTCATTGTGAAAAATTGTAAAATTTGTAAACATAGAATAGGTTCATTTGTTGTAAATAAATACCTTAGGCGCATTAGGGTTAGGGTTAGATTTGCACCTAGGGTTAGGGTTAGCAAAACTTCATGAGAGCTTGCCACTTGTCACCACGACAATTAAAGCTTGAAGTGCAATGTAGGGTTATTAGACTTGCTCCACATGCTAGGGTGAGGGTATCTAGCATGTGAAGCAAGCTAGGGTTAGGGTAGCTTCTTCCATACGCTACCTAGCTTAGCTTCTTCCACAAACTTTTCTCCATCATCCTTCTCTAGAAATAGATGTATTGGCCAAATGTAAAATAGTTGGATTCACAATAATGCTACTAAAAATTTTTCAGCATTAAGCTCTTCTTTGAGTTCTCTCCTTGAGATAGACTTAGAAAAACTCTTGATAGTTGGCCTAACATTTATCATGAATCCTAATCCACCTAGTTCACCATTTCATTGCACAGCTTCCTCCACACACTTCATTGTTCACGCCTACTCCACAGAACAATTTTCATTCCTTATTGCTTTTGCATCTTCAAGGAGCTTTCCTTCTCTATTTCAATCGGTGCAAAGCTTCTCCAAGGCTTTTCTTCATCATGTGGAGTTCATTGAAGCAAAAGCACCAAGGAAGCTCTCCAAACAAAACTCTCATTTCTTTATCTCTTTTCCTGTTTTCCTTATCTCTTTTTCTATTTTATTTCTCTTTTCTTCTATTATTTTCTTCATCCCTTTCTTTTTTATTTTTTCAATCATTCTACTGAACATATATTTAAGGTTTATCTCCTTTTGTTGGTCCCTCATACTACCATGTACACTAGAGTGATTAGTATGATTACTCATTTTTATTAAAAACGTTTTTCATAAATATTCAAAAGTTTTCAGAAATGGTTGTTTAGAGAAGTTTTCTGAACATAAAAGATGTTGAAGGTTTACTAAGTACACTTATAAGAAAGAGAGGTGAGTAATAAGTGGACACACTAAGTACTAAGTCTTTCCTTCAAAGTTTTCCCTAGACCACTTTCACAAACATTCTTTATAAAAAAACTTCAAAAAGGTTTTCCAAGTGTGTGTACAAAGACTCCTAAAGACCAAAAGAAGGTCATTAATCATTCAAGAGATTTTACCTAGTCTTGCCACAAATATAAAAAACGACATGGTAAAAAAAATTAAAACTAAAGGCAAGTAAAAATAAATTAAACTAGATGTGTCCTATGTGAAAGTTCAAGTGATACTTGTAAGCCTTTTGAAATATTTTCAAAAGTCTAAAATGAAACTATTACAATGTCTAAATTGGGAGATGAGATTGTTTCAAAGACATTTTCTCAAGACATCTAAGAAAAAGAAATTACAAAGCAAAATTGTTACACAAAATTCATGACAAAAATAAGTTACAAATTTAGAACAAGATTAGCCACATGTATTAGTTATAGATTTTTGCATTTGCGATTGAGGATTTTGTCACTAATTTGCCTTTGATGCTTTTGTTGGCTTTTATCTTTATGTTTTTGGTCCAGTAGCCAATGGTATTTTCTCTTAAGTGCTTCCACTCCTTAAAATGTTGTTTTCTTTCTCCAAAAGTCTTCTTAACAATAGCCTCCAAAAATTTCTTCTACCAACACCTAGAAAGCTACCTTTAAAAGAAGTGGGTTTCTTTCAATATTCAAGAGAAGTGTTCAAATATTTTCAAGTAGAGTTAGAAGAAACAAATCAATAAAAGTAGAATTTGAAGAGGATAACTTTCCATTAAAATATTATATATGGCAAAACTCTAAGAATTTCAAATGAAGACAAGAAAAAATTAATACAAAATTTAAGAAAAGGCACGCAAAATGAACCTATGAAATAATTTTAGATTAAGAGTGATAAAACCAAAAGTTAAACAAGTTCAATTATAAACAAATGAAAAATACAACTTCAATTATGAGTGAAAATTAAACAAGCAAGTTCACTCAAAGATGCTTCATATACAAATCAAGTCATGTAATAAACTAGAAATGTAAGTTTATGCATGATCACAGTCGTTTCACGAGTAAATTAAAACAATTCTTGTGTTAACCGCATAACACAATGCTAGACTGTCTAACACCAAAGAGAAGATAGTATAGATAAAAGAAAGTTAACTCCAAGTTGTTTCCCAACGAAACTAAGAAAAATTAATAATAATAGTAAATGAAAGGAGGATTTTGTAGATTGTTGTGTAAGAAATTAAAATAGATGATTTAAAAATAATAAATAAAATATGTTGACTCTCAAGTTCTTTCACAACAAATTCTTTGTTTGTTTTCTTAAAATTGTTATCCTTCAATTTTCTTCATAGATTTTAACTTAATCAAACAAACATAAATCAAAATGAAACAAAATCTTATCATCAAAACAAACATCTACTGATATATTCAATATATCACCTCATCTCTAAACGTCTACTCAATGAGAAGTATATCTATTACCTCTTAACTAAGCATACAAGAAATTCATTAAGATTAAGTAAATTAACCAAGAACTCTAATTAAGGAAAAACAATTGAATTCTCAACAAACATAAAAAGAAATTCCAAAAATAGTTTTCAAAAAGACCAATAATAAAGCATAATTGTTATAGAGAATGTAAAGAAGAAAACTTTATTGAATAGAAATCTCAAAATTCATTCTGAAATCACAAGAGAATCAATCAAGGGAGTTTAGCCTTCCATGAGAAAGATGAAAACAAAATAATAACAGAAGAAAATATAAATAGGGTTTATGCCATGCGACACTACAACCGTCTGTTATCTATGTCTTCTCCGATCTCTATTTATAATTTCCTTCTCTTCACGAAATCAACTCAAATTTAATTCTCATATATTATTCTTACAATTATTAGAAGTTTCCTTATATGTCACAAAATATCTTCGTAGAATTCAGATACAAATTTTTGTCTCATATATCATTTTGGTAATTATCAATTGTTTCCATCTTTATCACATATTAACTTGCATATATATCTTTTTAGATCTGTAGCAGGAGATATTTCAAAATATTTGAAGGATATTTTCTCTAGATAAAGTAAGAATTGTAGAAGACTATCTTTGTAGAAAATTTGAAGAATATATATGCATAAGATTTGATTGAATTTGTAACTCATATAATCTCTGCAAATAATTAAAAACAATAAAGGTAAGAGAATATACTTAAAATTCAAGTTTAACCGATGATATCTATTAAGTTTCAATTAATCCTGATTGGGTAAAACAATGGATTTATTCTCAATTATAGTATAAGAAAATCATGGTTAAATTCTAAGTGTGAATAAAAATATACTCATCAATGTATCTAAGAACGTGGTTTGTATTGTGAATTGTCCTGTTCTTTTTTTCTTTTCGCCTCTACATGATTAGGACAAAACCTATTAAATTTTTCTTTCTAGAATTTTGTTTTCAGTTCATGAGGCCATATATTTCATTTTTATACATTCAATTTTGTAACAATTCACAACCTAGATCGAATTCTACTCCAATTCAACTAGCAAATGTACAAGTTATGTTCAATTAAGCAATTTAACTCAAAGTTTGAAAGAAATAACTCATGCAAATCTCTACAATCAATGTTTATATGTTTAAATAATGCATTCATTTTGCAACCAAATTCTCATTCAATTCAAAGTAAAATTTGCAAGAGGCAAGAGGCTCTATATATAGATGTTGAAGCCCTCTTGAGCTTCATGAATCTAGGGATGTGAGATTAAAATTACAAATGAAAAGCCAACTACACGTATGAAGAAAAATCGGCACACCAATACTTGAATGTCCCTGATTTAGCAAAATTACGTGATTTTAAGCCTTTATATATGCTTAGGCTTGGATGTAAAGTCAATATCGTGTACTCTCCTTAATTGGTCGTGTCTTGACTAGGATGTGTAGGGTTGACCTTTAAACGAAGTCTAATTGAAAGCTCACTAATACATTTTTTAGGGTTACATCTCTACAACTTATAAGAAAAAACTAGTTCTATTTCTATACATTTTTTTTACTAGACTAAAGAGAGGCAGGGGGATTCTAATGCTCAATATTCCAAGGAATGAAAGTTTTCTCCTTCTTGACTTCTTCTCCTCAACCCTTATAGTCAAAGGTGGTTTAAAAAATATAATTATTTAAATATTAAAACTAAGTTTGAACAATTAACTAATTCAATTAATAACTAAATCGATTTATATGAATTAAAGATAAATATGGTTTAATTTAATTCATATTCAATTCTCAAATTAAGATTTGTCTCGATTAATATGAGATAATGATTGCATCAACAATTTTAATTTTTCAAATTAACTCAATGTGGTTATAATATAAATATAAATCCAGTTATCACATATAAAAATATTAAAATTCAACGCATTGTCTTGTTTTCTCTTAATAATATATATTACTCTTTTAATCTTAACCTCATCACTTTAATTAAAGCAATAATAACTTTCATAATTATGTCCAAGATAAATTATTAGTGAGACTCCCAACATATATGTGTTAGATACACTTTCTGTCAATAAAAATTGTGCTTTAACGCACTTCCGCTAACCTTATCCAAAAGGGCTCAACTCTTAGATTATTAAGAAACAAAGAGTCACAAAAATATAATATTGTTATCGCTTTCAAGTTTAAAATGGTGTCATCCACGAATAAAATAAAATGAAAGCCGATAGGGATGTAGCTTAGATGTTTTAATCTTGAATTTGGATAAAATCTTCTTTTATGAAAAGTAATCGAACAAAACTAAATTATTAACAAATTTCAAATATTTATAGATGGAACAACAGATTATATATGTTTTATGACTTTGAACAACTTTTACCATTATGAAAAAATGAAGAAAAAATTAATCATTATATGGTATGTTATTTATGCTTTAATATTTTATTTAACTTTTTAAGAATAATCATAAATTGAAATTAAATAAAGCGAACTATTAATTATAACCCCTTAATTATTATTAAACATGATTATAACTTTTACAGAATACTTTTAAATTATATTAAATATATAATTATTAATTAAAATTATCAATTTTTTTGTATTTAAATAGAAAAGCAAAAAAAATTTCCAGATTAGAGTTACACTTCCAGAAAGTCGAATGTAGATCGATTTTCCGGTGCGGCCATGGGCACTGGGATCGATTTTCCCAGGTTTATCTGTGTAAATATTCGGTGGTTATTTATTTTTTTTCTAAAAAAATTGGGTATATTAAGGTAAAAGAATCATGGTTATAGAGTAGAGACATACGTAAAAGAATAACCTGCGTGCCAGCTCATCCTATGGGTCCACTTTCCCAATTTCGTCGCTCTGTGTGTTTCTCTTTCTCTCTCCTCTGCCTCTGCTTTATCTATTTTTCTTCCACCATATCAGGATCCTCCTCTTCCTACGATCACAAAACCGAAAACACGAGCACCCGGAACAAGAAGAAGAAGAAGAAAAAGAGGAAGAAAAAGGGCTTCTTCAGTTGGTGAATGATCAGAGATGGGGGTCTTACAGGAGAAGCTGTCATCGTTCTACAAGAACCGGTGGCTGGTGTTCGTGGCCGCAATGTGGTTGCAGTCGTGGGCGGGTATCGGCTACCTCTTCGGGAGCATATCGCCGGTCATCAAGAGCTCCCTCGGCTACAATCAGAAGCAGCTCGCCATGTTGGGTGTGGCCAAGGACCTCGGCGACGCCGTCGGCTTCATGACGGGGTTGCTCTGTGAGTTGTTACCCATCTGGGGTGCTCTCCTTGTCGGTGCTTCTTTGAACCTCATCGGATATGGCTGGGTCTGGTTGGTTGTAACAGCTCAAGTTCCAGTTTTGCCTTTGTGGGCTGTGAGTTTCGCTCTTCTTCTTCTTCTTGTTCCTTGTTTGGATTTTTACTTCTTTATCATTTCTGGATGTGATGGTGATCATGTTTTTTGATTTGGAGGAGGGCGTTGTCTTGTTACTATCAATCTTGACATATTGTTTTTCTCTCTCTCTCTGTTTTTTCTTTGAAATTGGGTTTGAAGCAACTCGATTATATGGAAGTGGATAAGCCCAGTTCCATATACTGTTTTGGATTTCCCTGAATCAGATAATTGATGTTTTGTGCAGCTTTAAATTTACCATGAGGCATGAACATGAAAAGTTTTATTTCTGAATTTAATGTTTGTTTCTGTACGTGTTTCTTCTACCCATCATTTCCTTTGATTCGTTGATCCCGGTTTTCGTGTTAGAATCAACCGTAATAACATTTTTTTTTTTTTTCTAATCTTACTGAGTGAAGTGGGTTTCGTGGATCGTTGGACGTCATTCGGTTTGATTCCTCTTATTCTGGGAATTCTGTTATGAAAAGGTTGAATTTTAACATGTCGTTAATGTCGGTACGTATGGGTTAAAATATAAGCTTTTGGGTAAAAGAATGTGCGTAATAAAGGGCTGTTTCTTTGTTTGTTGAACTTGAAAAGTGAGAGGACACGGTTGTTGGCCGAATCGAATAGCTTTGTACTTTAGAGACTCATCCTTTTATGTATGAATATTCCATTTATACCCTGTCAATGCTCAATATTTGTTTGGGGAGATTTCCCTTTCTCATCTGTTTGCTCATCTGTTTTTGTTTTTATTTCATCTTTTTTCTGTTTTTGTTTTTTCCATGAACATCACTATACCAGCGTGATGACGGGTCACCGTCTGCTCTTAAAATTATGAAACGTAGTATGAAATATGTGGCACGTTGCCACTAGGCACAAGAACATTGTCGAAAGGTTTTGCACGATACTAAACGCTTAATTAATGAAACTTCAGCCTACTAAATTTGGCTGTGAGCTGTCTCCCATATGAACGAACATGTGATGTGATGCCAAAGCTTGGCCAGATTTTCTAACAATTAGTACAAAGAGATAACTTATATAATTGATCTACCTTTTGGTTTTTTATTCTATTCTTCCTTTTGTTTTGTTGTTTGTTCTTTGATGTGCTGCTCTTTGGAAAATGTGTATGCATTAATTTTTAGTAACGGAAAACATAGTTGCTGTGTCATATTTCTTTATGATATGTATCAAACTTGCAAAATACTACTTGAAATTGAAAAGTTGTTTTATAAATACAGAGTTTGGACCGTAATAATGACCTTGACTAAGAAGGGAGGGAGGAGATGAGCTTATCCCCGTAGTATTGATGTGTAAATAGTTTGGATGTTTCAGGAGCTTCATTTAATGAAAATATGCATCACTCCCGTCAACGTTTTATGATGAAAATATACATTTAATAACAATATAATCATAAGAAATCAGCATAGTACCTTTATTTCTTCAAGAGATGTATTTATTGGCCATAATACCAAGTGATGAATGGTTATTGTCATGCAGATGTGTGTTCTTATCTTTGTGGGAACAAATGGTGAAACCTACTTTAACACAGTTTCTCTGGTGTCTTGTGTACAAAATTTCCCCAAAAGCCGGGGTCCTGTGGTGGGAATTCTGAAGGGCTTTGCTGGGTTGAGTGGTGCAATCTTGACACAGATATATGCATTGTTTCATGCCCCTAATCAGGCATCATTAATATTCATGGTTGCTGTTGGTCCATCATTGGTAGGAATAGGCCTTATGTTCCTTGTTAGGCCTGTTGGGGGTCACAAACAAGTTCGGCCATCAGATGGAAAATCCTTCACATTTGTGTATGGTGTGTGCCTCCTATTGGCTGCTTATTTGTTGGGAGTCATGGTTGTCCAGGATCTAGTTGAAGTGAGTGAAACTGTAATCTCTATATTCACAGTTGTTCTCTTGTTGATCCTTGTTATCCCAATTGTTATTCCCATTATATTGACTTTTGGCCCCGAGCAAAGAAATCCAGAAGAAGAGTCCCTTCTTCCAGAACCACAGAATAAAGATCCAGGGAAATCTCAGTCAGATTCTGATGAAGTAATATTGAGTGAGTTGGAAGATGAGAAGCCTAAGGAAGTGGACATGCTCCCTGCATCAGAGAGGCAGAAACGTATAGCGCACCTACAACAAAGACTGCTCCAAGCAGCTGCAGTAGGAGCAGTGAGGGTTAAGAGGAGGAGGGGACCACACAGAGGGGAAGATTTCACCTTGATGCAAGCATTGATCAAAGCAGACTTTTGGCTTCTTTTCATTTCCATGATCATGGGTTCTGGATCCGGGTTGACTGTAATTGACAATCTGGGTCAGATGAGCCAATCTCTAGGATATGACAATGCACATATATTTGTCTCCATGGTCAGTATTTGGAACTTCCTTGGCCGTGTTGGAGGAGGTTACATATCTGAGCTTGTTGTGAGGTAAAAAACCAGTTTTTACACTCATTGCTTACGAAGCAGTTATTCTAAAAGTCAATAATTTTACTGTACATAAACATGCAATATATATATTTATGTGTTAGATGTCTCCTTAACATCTAATTTAATTTCAAATCCCATCATGGTTTTTCTTGAGCAGAGATCATGCGTTTCCAAGACCAATTGCATTGGCTGTATTTCAACTCATTATGACTGTTGGGCATCTTTTCATTGGTATGGGATGGCCAGGAGCAATGTATGTTGGCACTTTACTGGTTGGACTTGGTTACGGGGCTCATTGGGCAATTGTTCCGGCCACTGCCTCTGAGCTGTTTGGTCTGAGAAACTTTGGTGCACTGTACAATTTCATTACTCTGGCAAACCCTGCAGGAACACTGGTCTTCTCTAGTCTCATTGCCAGCACCATCTATGATTCTGAAGCAGCGAAACAACATCCCCAAAGTATGGGATCATTGCTGTTGCATTTGCCAAATGCTGCTGAGTCTCTCAAGTGTGAAGGTAGCGTATGCTTTTTCCTAACTTCCATGATCATGGCAGCATTATGCGTTCTTGGAGCAGGCCTATGCTTGGTTCTAGTGTTACGAACAAGGATTGTTTATTCCAACCTATATGGAAAAACTTCTTCTAGTAGACTTCGATTATGAGAGAGTTTGGACTTACTTTGGTGTCCTATAGTTTTGAAATTACTGTTGCCGATTTTACTTCAAGAAAGATTGAAGATGCTGAACCAAGCATTTGATTTGAAGCTTTCTCTCTGGTGTGGAAAGCTGAAGAAGGGAAATTTTACTCAAAACAAAAGGAGAAAAAAAAAAAGGAAAAAACAAAGTGTGTTGTCCAATACCTCCTACCGCATGGCTTTGTGCACTCTGGTCCATTTTTGTTGTTATAATATTCTTTCCTTTGCGAGTAAAAGTTTGATTGGCGTTAAATTTTGACACTATTCGGTTTCTACTATTATTTCCCACTTATTTGGTTGCTAGGGAAAAAAGAAAAAAATGTTATCATTTGTTGTAGTGCTAAGTGCCAAGATTATTATGTATTGTCTTTTATTAAAAAGTTTACCCTGAACACCCCCAGAAGCTCAAGAGGTGAAGGCTTTTTTAATTTTGACAATTTTTTAATGGCAGCATCTGACTTTCTGAAAAAAAAAAGGTTGTCTGAGAATCATAATCTTATTTTACTTCTGACAACTAGATCTATCGACAATAGCTGCATCTTACACTGCAAATAACGGGTGCAATTGTGTTTAAAAATAATAACCATCTTAACACGTACTGACAAATATTTACTATTTCAAATAGGATTATATTCATTGATGTGTTTACGATAATAAAACTGTTTTTTCTTCACACTAACATCTGGTATGGTTTAGAAGTTACACATCTTAATAGTCTATAAACAGAGTTATTCAATTCTTAAAGATGTAATAATTCGGATACGCTTTTAGTATTATAAATCTATGTTTCTTAAAACTTATTATAGCCCATATTATTAGTAATAACCTTTTTGTTTAACAATTTATCTTATCTTAAATTTATCTACTTGAATTAAATTTATCTAGTTCGAACCCTAGGTCTTTATCTCTTTATTTTGTAAGTGATATCATTGGGTGATTTTTCATTCGTCTTTAAATTTAGTAAATTAAAAATAAATTCTTGAAAGTATAATTCTTTTATCACGTAGGTGGATTCTAGTTAACTAACACTTATACGTGTCATATTAAATTATATCCATATTGTGATCTCATTAGGGACAAATTGAAGAGTTTTAAAATTACAATTTTACTTTATTTGAGTAAAATAAATAATTTCATAAAAAAATTATTACCGTTACAAATATGAGTAGAAATAGGTGAATAACATATGACCTAACTTGTCAAAGATCTGACTCAACATATTTATTAAAAAAAAAAGTTAAGTTTAAACATTTTGAAAAAGTTTATTTTAACTAAATATCATGCTTTAGGCTTTAGAAGAGGTTGTTAGATAAGGCGGGTTAGCTTATATAATAATAATAATATATATTTTAGATACAATACATATTATATAAATAATATATATATATATATATATATATATATATATATATATATAAATGTTAATATTAGTAATAAATTTTATAATTTAAAACATCTATTATATGATGGAATTTATGTATTCAGTGTACACAATTTTTTTGTTTCAAAATTATCCTTAATTATAAATATTTTTGTTTACATATAAGATGCACAACTGTTAACTTTCATTTGCTCCATTCCTTTTATCATCTCTTACATCGAAAAAAGAGAGACAATTAAACATATTTTTATAAAAACTTGCTTAAATTTTTAATTACAATATTTAATAAAAATTAATTTTATTTACGTTTTAAAAAATGGAAATCCATGTGTTTGATAAGGCTAATAAGTAGCTAGTAGCTTATAAGTTAGTTGACAAAAAGAAAGATGTTTGGCAATTATTTTAGCTTTGAAATTATCCAATCCTCTTTCATTATTATTTCTTTTAACTAATAATTTTTTTTATTATTCTTAATTTCATTTTACTTGTTGGGACAATTAATTATTGTATATTTTTGAATTATTTCTTAATTTTTGTGTAGTTCAAATTAAAAGATTTAATATTAGAAATTGAAGTATGTTTGATTACATAATGCCACGTCAAAATTATACACGACAAAATTCTAAAAAAATAATTTCTAAAAATAAATAACATTAAATTGAATTAATACTTATTAGATCAACTCATTTAACTAAAATGATTTATCTAAATGAAATACGTATATAATTTTTAAAAATAAATAGAATTACTAGAAGATTTAACAAGAATTTAATTATTTTAAAAAATAAAAATTTATTTACATAATAATATACTTTTGATTAAAACACAAATCTCGTTTATATCTAAAAACATATATATATATATATATATATATATATATATATATATATATATATATATATATATATATATACTTTTATGTGATGTTACATTTATCAACTAGTTTATTAGCTAATCTATCCAACACTTGTAAAGTTCTCTAAACTGATAAACAAAAATGTGTACGAACACTATATTCACCACAATAAATTTAATTCTAGAAGGATAATTCAGAATTTTGAAAATTATGGGAATAAATATTGAAATCATGGGGTAGAAGAAGAAATGAGCATGGAATTTTAGTTGAGCAATTATATTATTGGGTATTGTCTAAGGTGTGATCGTATACGGGCCTACTATGGATATCACCAACCACCGTGCCAAACACGAGGGATATAAAAAATTATGGAGCGTGGCTACACACTGGGCTAATAAAGAATCACGTTCGTCCAAGGAAAGGGAGAGGGGACAATGAAAATAATAATTATATTTGAATATACTCACGGATAGATTTATATTTAGCCTTCCAAATTTAAATAATTAATTTAATTTGGTCACAAATATTATAAACACGTAAATATTTGAATAATTAATTATTTTTAATTTGAAAATATTTTAAATTTATGCGTAAAATGTTTAATAAATAACATTTATGTGAATAATAAATCACCTATTGATGTTAAATCTAATTAATCATATCAACTATTGTTAGAAAAATGTTATCAAGGTCAAGATTTGTTATTATAATGTGTATGCTTATACTCACTTTTCTTTTAAAATGTTATTCATCTATTACATGTGGATGTAGCAATTATAATTGTAATTTTCATATTTTTTTAGTACCTATATATTCATATTTATAACTATTACGGATGAGTGCATGCCTTAACAACACTAAAAGAAAAGATAAAGAAGATTCTAAAACAATTCTAAGTATGATAAGAAAGAATAACTCTTTTTCTCAAAAAAAATATATATATAATTTTTTTCTTTCTTTAATATTTCATGAATTTCTAGAATTTGAGTTATTTACTTTCCTTTTGATGGTACTATTTTAATTGCAATAGGAGCTTAAAAAATTATAAGTGAGTCTCAATTAAAACATATTCAGTTAAAGCTTAGGGTAAAGGAAACACTAAGACTACAAAACAAGCATGTCTCAACCAAGACAAAAAAAAAGTGTATACACAAGTTACTCTCACCGCTCGAGTGCACCACTTAATTAAAAGGATTATTTTAGATCCTTAGTTTGAATTTAAAGTTTTAATTTTCCTTTCATTTGTGTTTGATCTGAGCTTTAGACAAGCATTATGAGTCAGAGATTTCTTACTTTCTAATTACTTCTTAGTGAATATAAATTTCTTATAAAATTATAAAATTATTATTCTCTTTAGAGTTGGAGTATAAAACTCTCTCTTTCACGATGTTAATTTTATGAGTTCAAGTAGTAATTCAATCGCATACTTATCTTGAATCTAACTCAAGTGTTGCTTGTTTTTTTGTTTCATCTTTTTATTTTTTACTTATTTAATTCTTGACATTACTTGTTATTCTTATGTTATTTCAAGTCTTATGTTTTATGTTCGTATTATAGAGAGTCCTTGCTAGTTCCTTCAATGATATATTCTTTCTCTCTACCACTCTATTTTGTTGTGAAGTCCTTGGTTATGAACAATTGTGCTTGATTTCAAATTTGTCACAGAATTTGTCAAATCTCACATTCTGAAACTCACCCCATGATCTGACTTAATGGCAGAAATGCAACAATTTCTCTCATTCTAAATAACTTCGGCAAGTTTCTTAAAAGCATGATAAGCTTCATCCTTAGTGGCAATAAAAAGAGTCCAAGTAAAATGAGAATAATCATCTATTACTACAAGACCATAGTAATTACCTCCTAGGCTCATAGTTCTAGAGGGACTAAACAAATCTATGTGAAGCAATTCAAGAGGTATGGATGTTGAAACCACATTTATCTGTTTATAATAGCTCTTGGTCTGTTTACCCTTTTGACATGCTTCACACAATTTGTCCCTTTCAAACTTGAGCTTAGGTAAGCCAATTACCAGCTCTTTAGATGCAAGCCTATTGAGATGATGCATATGAATATGAGCTAAGCGCTTATGCCACAACCATGTCTCATCATTCCTAGACAGCAAATAGTTCATGCTAGATGTTATGCAAGAGACATTGAGCATGTATACATTGTTTACTCGTTTACTTACAAGTACAGCCTCACTGGTTTTTGAATCTACAATTAGGCGTAAATTTGGCTCAAACATGACCTTGTAGCCTTTGTCACACATCTGACTTATACTGAGTAGGTTGTGCCTTAAACCATCTACTAAAAGCACATCTTTTATGATCTCATCATCATCTCCTCCAATGTCACCAACACCATGTATTCTCCCTCGGTTGTTGTCTCCATAGGTGACAAAGCCATCTAATTTCCATTTCAGATTAATCAATTGTGAAGCATCTCCAGTCATGTGTTTAGAGTATCCACTGTCTAAATACCACAACTGCTTCTTGGATGCCAAACAGACCTACAAAATAGATTAAGTTTGAGGAATTGGTATCCTGTTAAACTTGGGTCCACAGGTGTTAGTGATGCTTTTAAGCACCCACCTAACCAGCCCCTTAGGTACATCAAATTTTCTAACCTTACAATTCCTAACAGAATGGTTGTTTCTCAAACAATAAAAACAAGTAATGAAAGGTGAAGACTATTGTTCACTAGCTTTAAAGAAATTGCTAAATTTTTTTTCTTTCCTTGAAAACCACATTGATATCTAATGCCAGTTTTTTCAAAAACATAATTCTAAGATCACAAAATTGCATTGAGATTTGCAGTTCCCAAGGAAAGTTTAGATGTTGTAGTAATCAAATAGTTAACTTTCTTTTGAAGAACAAAACAATTTTCACAATTAATTGGCTTGTTAGAATCAAAGTCATTGGAAGCTTTGTAAATCATTTCAAAGTGATCAAAATCGGTTTTCACTTTTAAAATCTCATCTTCCAGTTCTTTAACTCTGCCTTCCAACCAATTGTCTAACCCTTTCAATCGGTTGTTGGATAAATCCAATTTTCTTTGCTTCTTCATGAGTTTCTAAGAAAGCCTGAAGAAGTGAACTGTAATTCTCACTATTAAATGAGGTGCTGTAGTTCATGCTACTCACCTCAGAATTCTGTCCAGGTATAAGACACAGGTGTGCTTTAACATCCTCGTGTGAAGAGCTGTTGGAAGAAGTATCATTGTCTTCCCAAGCTATATATGCTTTTCTGCTCTTTCCATATTTGCTTCTCTTCTTCTCATGTGTCACTTCTTTGTTCACTAGGCTTGGACAATCTACTTTAATGTGTCCCTGTTTACCACAACCAAAATAGGTAAATTTAGTAGAACCACTATCAGATTTCTTATTATACCTCTTGTTTTGCTAGTTCTTCACTTTGCCTTTCATCTTGATGAACTTTTGGAATCTCCTTATCAACAGATTGAGATTCTCAATATCACTACACTCATCAGAGCTTTCCTCAATGGATTCTACATTTGCAGCCTTTGTCTTGAGTGCTAGGCTTCTGGACTTTTTCTCCATTGTCTCCATTTTCTTCAGCCTAGTCATCTCCAACTCGTGCTCCCTTAGCTTGCCAAAGAATGTTGCAGTAGTGAGTGTAGTCAAATCTCTAGTCTCTGATATAGCACTCACTTTAGGTTGCCAGCTTCTGTTTAGGCACTTTAGGATCTTGATGTTCAGCTCCTCCTTGTCAAATTGCTTTCCCAATCCAATTAAATGGTTGACAATGTGAGTGAATCATTTCTATACATCTGCAATGGTCTCTCCTTACTGCATCCTAAACAATTCATACTCCTGGATCAGTGCATGCTTTCTGGCTCTCTTCACATCTATGGTTCCCATATGTATGACTTCAAGTATGTCCCGCATTTCTTTAGTCGAGTTACACTATGATACCCTGAAGAATTCATCAATATTTAATGCAGAGGTTATTATATTTTTCGCAACACAATCATATTGCACTTTCTTATTCTCTGCATCAATCAATTCATCAAAGGATTTTTCAACAGGTACACCATTCAATACAGTTATAGGAATATAAGGACCATTTACTATAGCATTCCAAATCCTACGATTAATGGATTCAATGAAGATTTTCATTCTAACTTTCCAAAACTAATAGTTCACCCCAGAAAACATGGGTGGTCTGTGTATAGAGGCTCCCTCAACAAAATGTAGGTTATTCTTAGCCATGGATCGAAAAACTTGACTAGGATTTAAGTCCTGGCTCTAATACCAATTGAAAATAAGTTTAGGCTGAGTTCAAAAGGGGGTGAATTGAACTTTCAAAAATTTTCGCAAAAATGGAAAGTATTGAAATATATAATGAAAGTTCTTAATTGAAACAATCAAAAGTGTGGTTTTGAAGTGCACAACAAAAAGTCAATAAATTCCAGATTAAGAACAATCAACTGAATAATCACACAGAACTATAAACAACAAAATCAACATATTGAAATGCGAAAGCAATAAAATTAGTGCACAATCCAGATCATTCCAGAAACAGTTAAGTGAATGCCAATAATAATTAATTGAGTATCATACTAAGAGCAATAAACAATATATAACAATTTATTCAAATACAGATTCAGTCAGTTGAATAAAGAACTCAAAAAAGCATTGCTCAGAAATAATCAGATAAACTACAGATACAGTTGATTAAGAATCACTCAGATTGAAGTTAAAATTGAAACCATTCAATTTAACAAATAGATCAATTAATTTCAGAGAACATAAAAATAACAGTAGTAGAGTAAACAATTGATTCAATCCAGAAAAATAGTAAATTGGAATTTCTCAATTAAAAATGAGTTTTCAGAAAATCAATTAACTGATCAGTTGAAAATAAAACACAAGAACCAAGAACGGAGAACAATCAATTAAGTGAGCAAATCAACCAGTTGATGAAATCGCAAAACAACAACAACAGCTATGAACAATTGATTGAAAGTGATGAACAATTAATTGAAAATATGACAACAGAATTGAAAAATGATCAAGATGAGGGAAAAAGAGATCAAGAACACCAAGATTTATACGAGTTCACCCTTCCTCTAGGGCTACGTCTAGTCCTTTGCCAACTAGTAAAGAATTCCACTAAAGATCAACAAGATCAATTCAATGCAAAGTCAATTACACTTTCTCAAAGCAAGAAACCCACTGCTCCCCACAACACACAACCCACTACACCCCACAACAACTGTAAAAGTGCAGAATCCTACTATACAAACCCAAATCACAAACCCTATGCAATATGGGAATCAAACTCACAATTACAAATCACAAACCCTATGTAATTTACAAATAAACTACTCGCAATACAATAGCAAAGTAAACAACAGTGCTTCTACACAAAGAACAAATTACAAACAGATGAAAAATAGTGTAGAAGACTTAGCTTTGGTGTAGAACCAAGATTTCACGAAACCCAATCAAAACAAAGCTCCAATATTCAAGTTCTTGAGGTTTTCTTGTTGAAAATTGATGTAAGATGTGTTCTCACAGTAAGGGCACATTTTTCTCTCTTAGATTTCTTAAAATAATCAATCAAATGTATTAGGTTCAATAGAAAACGGGTGCTACCCTTATATAACCAAGCTGGTTTAAAACAGTCAATACTCAATCGATTGATTCAAACATTCAATCGATTGATTTTTCTGTAACATAGAAAAAATCCAGCAAATTGATTTATGAAAAACAATTAACTGATTTTACTCTCCAAATATGTTTTTCAAAAACTATTAACCTCAATTTAGGTTCAATTATCTGTTTGTAAAACATATTGAATTTATGAAGCTTTCCTTAAGTGATATATCATGCAACTCATGGTTTTGAACCAAAACCACTCTCACACACACCCAACTTAAGTTCTAGACCAAAACTCCCATCATGGTCCATGAAGGCTTCAAGCAATCCACTTAGCAAACTTTAATCCATGTTGACTTCATCAAATCACTTAGCAAGCCTCGGGTTAACATTTAGACTGTCCATGCTTGTTTTCATGGCTAAATAATTTTCATCCTGCATCCCATGCTGCCTAATTGTAATGCTTTGTTTTCTATTTTTTTGTTGATTTTAATTCCTCCCAGTATGATGAAACCAATTGGGGGAGAATATGTGTGGCTTATGTGGTGTAATCTTAACCTTTATATCATGCTTTCCATGCACACACTACACTAAAACACTCGATGCTAAACTGAATTGTGTGTGACTATGTTTCTATTTAATGTGTTAATTTTTTGGACCATAGTTGCACTAAATTGTTTTAACAGCTATTTTTCAAATTTAATCTATTATTTTTATCGATACTACACTATAGTTTCTATTTTGGAAAATCTATTAAAGTGTTTTACAAGCCTCAAATTGTGGGGGAGAAGAAAGCATGAGATACACAAATACAACTACCTCTCAACCACATAACTGTCTTCATCAAATTGGGGGAGATTGTCAAAGTTAGTGAAGATGCTCTTAATTTAAGAGATTTGATGAAGAAATTCATGAAGCTTTGGAAGATTGATGAAGATGAGCATTGTATCCTTGGTTTGGGGTAGTTTTGAGTGTGTCTAACTCTTATTTGCACTTTTTGTGTCTCTCTATCATTTGCTTGCAAAGTTTTCCATGATACTCAAGTGAAAAAGCATTTTCGAAAGTGATTAAATGAGTATAGGTGTTGCAGAACAAAAATAACTAGTATGGATGTTCATGAAAATTGTAGTTGGATGTATAATAGGCTCTTACCTGGTCGAAAGGGGTACACCGAAGCATTTTTAAATGGTGTGGCTGAATTTATGTCTTTCGCTCTTGAAAAAACAAATTTTTCAAATGGAAAAATTAGATGTCCATGTACTACATGCAAAAATCTTAACTTCTTAGATTCTGAAGACGTTAAAGTTTATCTCTATCGAACGGGATTTATTCCTGGTTATTGGTATTGAACATGTCATAGAGAAATTGATCCAACTTTGTGTGACGTGTATAATACTTATTCAAATTCATCTACACATGTACATGAGAGTCATAATCAAGACTTTGACCGCATGATCCATGAAGCAGTTGGTGTAGAGTTTTCAGTTAATTATAATGAACAAAATGAAGATTTTTCAAATACTGAAGCACAAAATTTTTATGATTTATTACGTGCTTCACAGAAACCACTATAGCTAGGATGTACTAATCATACTGAATTATTTGTTGCTGTTAGATTATTGACAATTAAATCAGAGGGAAACATCTCCCAATGATCTTTTAATCAAATGTTGACTCTTTTGAAAAAAAAAAACACATCTTATAGAGAACTCTATACCTATTATTATAGAACCTTGAAACTAGTTTCAAAACTTGGTTTGTCTGCAATAAAAATTGATTGTTGTATTGATGGTTGTATGTTGTTCTACTCATATGAAGATAAACAATTAACAGAATGTAAGTTTTGTCACAAACCTCGTTACAAGACAAAGGGATAAACATAAAGATCTTCCTGTGAAGATAATGCATTATTTACCCCTCATTCCTAGGCTTAGGAGATTATATGCCTCAATGAGTTCTGCTCCACATATGAGGTGGCATTTTGAAAATAAAAGGAAAGAAGGAATTTTGTGTCATCCATCAGATGGAGAAGCTTGGAAACATTTTGATGAAACATTTCCTGATTTTGCAGTTGAACCAAGAAATGTAAGGTTAAGGTTATGTGTTGATGGTTTCACACCATATGGTCAATCAAGAAAACCATATTCTTGTTATCCAGTGATTGTTAACTCCCTATAATTTACCACCTGAATTGTACATGACTACTCCATACATGTTTTTAACTTTGATTACCCCTGGGCCAAAAAATCCAAAGGAAAAAATATATGTGTACTTGCAACCATTGATAGATGAGTTAAAATTGTTGTGGAATGAAGGTGTGTTAACATATGACATATCAAAAAAACAAAATTTTATGATGAAAGTTACATTAATGTGTACTATCAAGGATTTTCCTGCATATGGTATGTTGTCTGGTTGGAGTACATCAGGAAGATTGGCATGTCCATATTACATGAATAATTCAAAGAGTTTTTGGTTGGACAATAGTCGTAAGTTTTCATGGTTTGATTGTCATCGTCAATTTTTGCCTATGGATCATGCATATAGAAGAAATAAAAATGCATTTTAAAAAAATCGAATTGAATGTTCTCAACCTCTATTAATGTTGTCTGGGGATGATGTGTGGGAAGAAGTTGCTTATTTTCCCAAAGTAACTAAGCAAGTACAATTTTCATGTCATGTTGTGGTGTAGCTCATAATTGGATAAAACAAAGCATTTTTTGGGAGTTGCCATATTGGAATTCCAACCTATTAAGGCATAATCTTGATGTGATGCATATTGAAAAAAATGTGTTTGACAATGTCTTTAATACAGTGATGGACATCAAAGATAAGACCAAAGATGATATTAAGGCAAGAATGAATTTAAAAAATATTGTCGGAGGAAGGAGTTAGAATTAGAACATCTACCTGATGGAATTTGAAGCCTAAAACAAATTTTATTTTATCTAAGGAGCAAAAAATTGTTGTGTTTAAATGGATTACTAACTTGAGAATTCCTTATGGTTATGCCTCAAATTTGCATAGATGTGTGAACATAGAACAAGGAAGAATGATTGGAATGAAAAGTCACGATTGCCATATATTTATAGAGTAGTTGTTGCCTATTGCTTTTAGCGCATTGCCAAATCAGGTTTGGAAACCTTTAGCTAAGTTGAGTAAATTCCTTAAAGATTTTCGCTCAACTATTTTGTTGGTGAATGAGTTATCAATGATGGAACATAACATTGTCATTACATTATGTAAATTGGAACGATTCTTTCTGCCTGCATTCTTCAACTCAATGGAACACTTACCTATTCATTTACCTTATGAAGCAAGAATTGGAGGTCCTGTTCAATATCGTTGGATGTATCCATTTGAGAGGTAATCTATTTAATTTATTAAATTTAACAATCAAATTGGTCTTGTATGAAATTAGTTATTAATGATATGATGATGTTATATTAGGTACTTGAATAAGTTGAAACAAATGGTTAAGAACAAGGCACATGTTGAAGGTCAATATGTGAGGCATATCTGGTGTAAGAGACTTCCCATTTTTGTTCATATTATTTTGAGTCTCATGTGCCAGCAATGAGAAATAAAGTAAGTCGTAATGACGATGGCGGTGAAAATGAAGAAGTTGACCAAACATCAATAATTTTTAATCATCCTAGTCGCTAGAGTGGAACATCTTCGAGTAGGTATTTAAATAAGAAAGATTTAGAAGCTGCATATTTACATGTATTGCTTAATTGTGAAGAAGTGCAACCATTGATCAAGTAAGTACCTTCATTTTATGTTAACATACATATTTTAAGCATGTATATAATAACTAACATAATGTCATGTATAAATGTTAGAATTTTTGAACAATTTCTACAAGCAATAAATCCAAATATGACTAAAAAAGAAATTGAGACTAGGATTGCACTATTGTGACTATATTCGATTTCCTCTTGTCATTCATTTAGGTCCATGATAGGAACAATATGATTCAAAGTCAATTTTTGCATGACTTATCACGGGGTCCAAGGAAAAGGGTTCTTACTTGGTTGTCAACGGTTTCAAGTTTCGTACAGAAGAATGGAGTATTGGAAAACAAACAGTCAATTATGGAGTTTGTGTTAAGGGTGAGCATAGTGGAGAAGAAACTTATTATTATGGTATCATTAAGGAGATTGTGCAACTTGAATACATAGGATAACCAAGAAAACAGTTAGCTTTATTCAATTGTCAATGGTTTGATATTGAAAGGAATCATGGTGTAAGAGTTCACAAGGAATATGATATTGTGGAGGTTAATCATCGTAAAAGATATTTAAATTATGATCCTTATATACTTGCAGCAAATGCAATTCAAGTATATTATATGCCTTATCCGCAAAAAATTAAGGAAAATGTAGATTGGTGGGTTGTCATTAAAATAAGAACAAGAAGTATGATTGATGATCAATATACACTAGAGGTTGCATATCAAGATGGTCTTTCTAATACTACATATGTACCAAATGATGAGCTACTTGGTCAACTAAGAGATGATGAAGGTGGATATGAAGTAGTAGAAAATGATGTAGAAAATCATAGTGAACATAATGAAGACAACATGGAAGATGCCACACAACTCACTAAAATAGAATATGAAGAGGAAAGTGATTTTGATGATGAATATATATCTAGTGATGATGACATTAATATCAATGATGATCATGAATTTTGGGAGCAAGATGATTGTGATGATGATGATGATGAATGATCTTTGTATTTTAATTATGGTGATTCTTTAATAAATGTAAGCAAATATTTTATTATGTTAATCAACATGTGCTTTTATTATGTCACATTACTCTTTAATATATATATATATATATATATATATATATATATATATATATATATATATATATATATATATATATATATATATATATATGAAATTTGTTTTAACACTTTCTTGTTTTATGTATAGATGTCAAACAAAAGGCGAACCAAACTAATTTTGAGAAGTCATTTATTAAAGCACCAACTAAATCAGTTACCAAGTAATAACAAACATGTTAGTTTTACTTCTTCAGCTAGAGGTCATTTTGGTGAAGCCCCTTCAGTTAGACCACATGTTGGTCCTAGTGCACGACATGGACCAAACATTCATTCAACTATCTTTGGACCACATTTTAACTCTACTACACATGTTGGTTGTACTCCACCAGTGGGACTAAATGCTAGTACTCCATCTCTCGAATCACATGGTATTGCACCACTTAAAGCATTAAATCCTAGTCCACCTAGTATTTCACCACAAAGTATTTAAGGATCTAACCCTCGAGCACATGAAACATTCACTTCTGAGGATGATCAAAATGTATCAAATGTCCAAAGCACTTGTGAGAAACCTGTTTTGACAATTGATGGATATGGATAAATTGCTTAACTTTTAACAATGTTAAGTTTTGTTCAAATTTTATATATAACTTGTGTTTATAACTACATATTTGTGTAGATTCCTGCCTTCATACTTTGCAGCAAATGCCATTGGTGATATCTTCAAAAGTCATTATACTGAACCATGGCCATCGTGGAAAAAGGTGCCAGAAATCAATAGACATGTGGTTCACAGAGTTCATTGTATGTATATGTTTGTGTGTGTGTATATATATATATGTATATATATGTATATGTATATGTATATGTATATGTATATGTATATGTATATGTATATGTATATGTGTATATATATATATTAGTTTTTAACCTTAAAACTAATTGTAAATTCTTGGTTTTGGTATAATTCTAACTTGTTTTATTTTATTATAGAGAAAATATACTATTTCTCCACCTGACCATAGGTTGGCAAGAAGGATGTTTGAAATGTGAGGTGCAAACATATTGAAAAATTCACTAAATAAAGCTCGCAATACAATGAAGAGGTCAAATTGGCTTGCAGAAGATGTAGGAGATAATTTATGCCTACATTGGGGATCAAAACCATTCAAAGTGAAAAGTTTAGTCGCAAATGCGAATAGAGCTTTAGATTGTCAAGGATTTGGAGTTTCACTCCATACTGCTGGCTCTATTAGCATTTCTCAACATAAAGAAAATTTGGTAATTTTTTTTTCTGATCTTTGTACTTTTGAAATCCTACTACACAATTACTACTTTAATTTTTTTGGTTATCTGATGTAATGTTAGAGTAGTTGGTGGTTTGTTTACTTATGTTCATGTTAAACTTCTACATGTTATGTTAAACCTATATATGTGGATTATGGAAACTTCAAGGCATTTAGTTGTTGATACCATACACAAAATTAGTTAGTGCCTGATTGGTTGCATGATAGCATGTTGTCAAACTCGATCCATTAGTAAAATCTAGAAGTAAATATACATTTTCCTTGTATTTATGGTTTAATATTCTTTATTTCACTCATATGTAACTTTGAGAAACTAGCTAATTTGTTTTTGTGCTACATATTTTCATTTCTAAATTAATATTTTTGTTTACCTTATCTTAGACAAAGTTGAATGGAAAACCTCCTACCCCATCAGAGTTGTTTTGTCATACACACCAATGGAAGGACAAAACATGGGTGGATCAAAGATCAACACATGTGGATGTAAGTCATATAAATGTGATATGACAATTTGTCTAACACTAGTGTATTTTTTTAAAAAATTTTCTAATGTATTACCAATTTTATTTTGATGTTTACAGGCAGAGTTTACCCATGCATGAAGTGTCTCCACTTGATGAATTACAAGTTTGGTGTAAAGTTGTTGGAATTAACAAAGGCAAGGTGTATGGACTTGGATCTGAGTCAATCAAAGTAATTGGGAGACAACTCTATCAGGATTCTACATCTTCATTTGTTCAGGTCATGAAGGAGGAGATTGAACAATTAAAAAACAAGTTACTTGTAGTTAAAACTAAAAAGGATGAACTTCGTGAAAAATTGGTCAACGGTGAGAGACAAATTGAGCAAAATAACAATCAAAATGAGCAAAATAACAAAATGTTGCATTTCTTGATGGAAAAGATGGATTTTCAACCTCCTAAAATATAAATTGTGTCCTTAAATTTGATCTTTTTAGCACTATCAAATTGTGTGTATTGAATCTTAGTTATGTAACATCATTATAAACTTTTTTGGATGATTGAGTTGAAGCATATGTCAAATTTGATCCTTTAATTACTATTGTATTGTTTTGCATTGAATTTTAAATCTTAATTACGTATCATCATTATAAATTTCTTTGCATGATTGACTAAAGAAAAATTTCAATATCAAATATTGTATATCTTTATAAGATTTATCTTTTTCAAAAAAAAATGAAAAAAAAAATAATATTAGTGACCGATTTAGTGACTATTAAAATCGGTCACAGAATCGGTCACAAAACCAGTCATAGAATTGGTCACATGATCGATCACAGAATCGATTGCAGAATCGGTCATAAAATTGGTCACAAAATCGGTCATAAAATCGGTTACAAAATCGTTTACAAAATTGGTCACAAAATCGATTGCATAATCGATCACAGAATCGGTCACAAATTCGGTCACATAATCGATCACTATACATCAGCGACCAGCAAAATAACAACTGAAGAGTTTGGTCACTAAATCGGTCACTATTTTAATCAGTGACCGATTTTGGTCATTTAGGGACCGATTTTTGAGTCACTATTAACGATTTTTCTAGTAGTGTTTACTGGTTCTATAAAACTTAGTGCATATTCATCCAAGTATTCCATTTTTATACATATTTCAATACATTGTTTTGTATTTTTTTTTCAAATAAATTGATTTTGCAGTTCTTGAAAGTCTTTGGTCTGTTTTTTTGTTGAAAAACTGGTTTTTGTGAAATTGTTCATGTGTATAAACAATCATAGCCTTGCCTTAAATTTTTCAGCCTACTATTTTTTTTTCTATTTAACGAGTTTTTTTCTAAACTGAATTTTTTATCACTGAATCTTGATTTTGAAATTGTTCAATGTTGTGTTGAGAAAACCTTTTTACAAGCTTAAACTGAAAATTACACCTGATTAAAGATTTTAATTAGTGTTTTTAACTAGTTGTTTTTGTTGCAGGAATTAGAAAAATTTTTCTCAGTGCCTGATAAGAGTATTTAACCAATTGTTTTACGATTCAACTTGGTATTCTATGATTTCAGTTCTGCCAAAAAATTCAACAAGTTATTTTTACATTTTAACTAGCTGTTTTTACTGACAGTACACATTTATAGCATTTTTAGCTTGTTCTTTGCATTTTAACTAGTGGTTTTGTGGATTCCTTGTATTTTGATCATAGTTACATAAAAATAATCATTCTTACTCTCTTGTTTTGGTAAAAGAATTAATAGTTCAATCACCCCACTCTTGAACTTTGGCCATCATATTTTTCAACACGAATTAATAAAGTGTTGACTATGTGATAGCCACTTACACCAATACGTATGGATTAATAAATTGATGACTATGTGTTAGCCTCTTTCACCAGTATGTCTGGATTAATAAAACGCTTACTATGGGTCAGCCTACTTCACCAGTATATTCAAATTGATAAAACTCGTCCACCAGCTCAGTCGAATTAATAAAGCAAAATTTCATCTCATCACGTTATTAATTGGTTAATGGGTGTTTCGATTGATGGATGAATTATCCTAGTTAAACATTTATTGGATGCATGATTCTTGGTGTTATTCTTGGAAAAAATTCCATCTCATGACATTATTAATCGGTTAATGGACATTTCCATTAATGGATGTGTTGTCTAAATTAGATATTTATCGCGTGCATAAATCTTGGTGTTGATCTTGATGAATTTACATATACAGGAAAAAGTTTGTTGGCTGTACTTAGCAGACAAACTGAGTAAGCAAAGGTGTTGCAACTGGTTCACAATGGGGCGAAAGAAAAAAAGATGTAAGGAAAACTTTTTAAGCAAAAAGGAAAGGAATCGTCATCATAGTTTATTACGCAAAACTATGGAAAAACTGGAAAAGGAAATTGGTTTGCAAAACCATTTAGGGTTCGGGAGTCGGTTATGCATAGGGAAGGTGTTAGCACCTTACGACACCCTTTCTAAGATGGTACCTTTAATTAGATGAGTAAAACGATTGTGGTTTCTCAAAATGTTTATTTCTCAAAAAAAAAAAAAAAAAAAAAAACAAAAATGAAAGCAAAAATAATGAATTTTTTTTTTAGCCTAACAAGGATATTGACCTTGCTCCTACGTATTTCCATTCATGATAAAAAAAAAATCAGGGTTCATGTAGTTCTAGATAAGAAAAAAAGTGTTTGTTGGGGTGTGGATATTTTTCAATTTTTAAATTTTAATATTTTTAGGATTTTGTAAATTTTAGATTTCAAGATAGTGCAAGCGACTATGCTTAGTACTCCTCTGAACCAAAAAAAAAATAAGTTAACTGTTTTCGTGACATTTTATTTGAGAGAAAATATTTTATATTTCACGAAAAGGGTTATTGAGTACCAGATGATGGGATAACAACACAAATACTCTAACGATTATTTTGAAAATTTCGTATTAAATATCGTCTAATGCGTGCAATGATTTGAATATCTAAACAAATTAGTTAAGTGTGTTTCTAGTATTAAATATCGCATGACGTGTGTGATCATTTGAATATCTAAACAAATTAGTTAAGCATGTTATTTTATTTATCATAATAAATGTTTTTCGTATTAAATATCGCATGACGTATGCGATAATTTGAATATCTAAATGAAATAGTTAAGCATGTTATTTTATTTATCACAAAAAATGTTTTTCGTATTAAATATCGCGTGACATGTGCGGTCATTTGAATATCTAAATGAATTCGTTAAGTATATTATTTTATTAATCAATAGTATTATATATATAAGATGACACATGCAACCATTCATATATTTAAATTGCCCTATTTTTTCGTATTTAAGTATTTTTATATGTATTTTTTAAAGAAATATATTTTTGTTTTATTATAAAAAAAATAAAGTAGATGAAAATGCTCACAAAGCAAAACAAACAAAAAAGAAGAAAAAAAAAATAGGCCCATTTGTTGGCAATACTCCATGTTGTGATTTGTAGTTCTATACTTTCATCATGATAATGGCATGCAAGAAGCTCTAAAAGAATCAAGGTGAAATCAGTTTTTGAACTGTAGTTTGTAAAAATTTTATTGTAGAATAAAAACAATTAATTATTTCTAAAAATCAATCGATTGTTTTGTACTCTAGTAAAATCAATCAATTGATTTTAAGAAATAATCGATTTATTTCACTTGGGTGTGAATTCTACACTATATAAACGCACTCTATAGTTGTGAATCAACACTATAGCATTTTTCAAAGTTTGAAAAACATTCATACATACAAGAGAGAGCTTTTGAGAGCAAGCTTCTAAGTTTTGAGAGGTTGATCAAGAGTTGTAAAAGATTCACCTTAAGTCTCAATCTTGGAAGGATTCTTGCTTGCATTTAACTGAGTGAAGCACCCTGCATCCGAATTTGAGTACATAAGAGCCTTATCTTTCTGTCTTTGTTCATATTTGTTGCAGTATTGGTGCTGCTTTTGATTGTAATTTGTTTTGTTGTAATATTGTTGTTGTTATACACTTAGATAAGGTGTTTAAGTGTGTTTGATGTTGTATTTTTGTTTGGATAGTGTTTCCATATTGTATTTGTAGTGGGGTTCTGTAAGCTGTGTGGTAGGGTTCTGCACAGGGGTCTTGATCAATCTTGCAGGTTCAAGATTGGTTCTTGTACTTGGTTTTGTTTGTAATTTTATGTGTTTAGTGAAACCTTTGCAAGAGTTCCAAAGGAATTGGATGTAGCTCTTGAAAAAAGAGTGAACCATATTAAAAATTGTGTGTGCTCTTACTGTTTTTGTGCCTCTCTTAATTGCGTGTTATATCTACATTGAAATTTGTTTTACTGATATAAACAATTGATTGAAAGTGAAAATAGCCGATTAATTTTCTGGGCAACACTTAAAAATTTGGCTCTGGTGATAAAAACCATTGACTAAAAGCATATTCAACCCAATTTTTTTTTCTGGACATCATATAAAAATTGATTTTTACATGTTTCTTGATTAACAAACCCTTGTATAATTGCATTAATCATAATTGAATTTGTTTCTGCTTTCACTCTTGGTTTTTAATCAATTGATTCAACAAATTAACTCATTGTTTTCTCTTTCACTGTTTTCAAAACTGATTTAATACATATCTGGTAAATTTCAACCTACTATTTTTCAATTTCAATCTGTTAATTTTCTGGACTAAAATTTTATAAAGATCTTTTCGAATCTTTCTTAATCATAAACAGTTTTAGAAGAAATTTTCAACCAAGATGTTAAAATTTTTGAAATACTGTTACTGGAAATTTTAATTGATTGAATTGCGTTTTTAATCAATTGTTTTTCACGTCATTACAACTGAGTTTTGTTCGACTACTACAGGTTAAATTTCAATCAACTGTATTGTATTTCAAGCTTTTGTTTTTTTTTTCCTCACTGCTAGGAAATATTTATCAATTTTTCTGGGTACATGTGAAAATTGTTTTTCAGCTTGCTATTTTACGATTTTAATTAATTATTTTGTATAGCCTTTGTTACTTGTGTATTAATCTATAAAAATTCTCATCCTTACAAAAAAAAAATTTCAAAACGAATTAATAATTCAATTCCCCTCAACTTTAGCCGACATATCTTTTTCAACACTTTGTAGATTGTCGCCGGTCTCATGGATTATTAAGATGCACATGAAAATTGTGAAGGAGTCCACTATTTGTAAAATTATTCATCAAAAAGATAAAACGTAAAAAGTGTGAATGCAAACCCCTTAAAAAAAGATTATAACATAAAACATATTTTCTCGGCACTTGCACCCATAAATTAAATGGTGACTCTCATATTCATGTAAATGAGCTAAAAAGAGAAAAAATAAAAAAACAACACATAAAAATAGAAAAAATAATGGCTCCACGTGCTTTTTTTTTTTCACGTGAATAAGGCCATGAAGAAAGAAATAAAATGACCTATGTGGCCACGCCTAAAAATTCTAACATGCCCACCCCAAGAACGAACCTCTGCATGCACCAAAAAAGAGTTAGCACAGAAAACCTATATACATGGCACAATGCAAAGAAAAGAAACCAAACACATCACAGGATACTACTCCTGTGAATGTTAAATAATTACTCCAAAATTTCTTGCATGAAACAAAATAAACCAAACCCAAAGCCCAAAAGTGGTTTCATACGTACAAGGGATTAGCAAGTGAATGCACCACGATTATTTTGGAGTGTCGGCAACTCATTATGGCTTCAGATGCACCAAAACAACACGTACATAGATAGAGAAAGAAAGGATGACCCGCATGGATTGTGGTCTCACTTACGCACTCTCTTACGCAAACCAAATATACCCCACACAAAATATAGATTGGGCCAAGTCCTATATTTTTGTTATGCTTATGTAAAGCCTAGATTGGGCCAAGTCCTATATTTTTGTATTTTCTAAAAATAATATAACATAATAAAAAGCAATAAAAACTTAAACTAACTACTTAAAAAAGTGAATATCTTTTTTTTTTAATTTTAAAGTCATTCTGGTTTTGTTATTTGAATTTAAATTTTAATATAACATCTAAGGATTAGACTCAAACTATAGTTTTTTTTTATTTTTTAATAAAAAAATCATAAAGGTGTAAACTAATTATTTTAAATTTCACTAAAGAGAATTTTTTTAATTTTATAATATTTATTTTAATTTTTTTCATCTTTATTTAAAATTAATTGAACAACACTTTTTTTAATTTTTTTCTAGAATTTTTTAAATATTAAATAAATACATTTTTTTCATTTTCTTGGAAATAATTTTATTTATCCTGACGAAATCAGGTGTTGACAATAGGCGATTACTAAAAGTAGACATCTCATAAGAAATATTAAGACATATCAATTAATGAAGTTTAAAATATTACAAACTAAAAGGGGTGTGTTTAAATAAGGAAAAGGAAATTATCTACCCACCAGTTTGTCGTCAACCACCACTTTGCATGGATCCACAGTTGAAAGGTCAAGAGACGGATATAGTGTGAATACTTATTCGTTTTCCGTCTCAAAACCTAACTCGAAAGACCCTCGGTGGTCTTCCATTCTTGTTCTTTGGTGACTAAGTCTGAACGCAATTTCTATGATTTGTTCCCTTTTACTTTAGACAAGATATCTCATCATCTTGTTCTTTCATGCGAAGCAATAAGGTCACTCTTTCCTGTTCCCACTCCTCTACCTTAGCATGTAGTTGATCGACCTCTCGAGCATTGAATTTGAGGCGATCATTTTCTTATTGAAGCTCTTGAAGCTATTTTCCTTTTACCTATCGTGCATGCTAACATAATAGCTTTGCTTAAAAAGTTTTGAAGATTTTTAGAAAGCTTACTTAGCCTTTGATTTTCCAATATTGGTGTGTCTCCTTCCAGCATATTAAATTGTTGATTGTGGCCAATGAAGTTAAAATGGAAATCCTAGAAGCTACCCTTCCCTTATGTGCAGGGGTCTTAAGTCTCCCCCAGTTGCATTTCTGCCTCTTACCCTTGGCCGTCAAACTTTGAGTTAGCAAAATGAGTGGGGATAGGGTTTGTAATGGCTTTCTAACCCTTTTCCTCCAAAACTAGGATCATAAAGGTCACTTTGACATTGTCGAACTCAATAGCGATGTTGGTTTATACACCAGCATTGGCACTATTCACATTTTTCATGGCCTTCATCTCCTTTAATCAAACATCATTTGACTATTCACATATAAAACTAATTTTTTTTTCGTCAAAGCTAACAATGTAAGTGAATATAAAATACAAGTTGGGGAGGGGAGATATACTAATATAGGCTTTGAAATCCATTACTCGGTATTCAAGATTTAACAAAATAGTCGTGTCAAATATAGTCTCCAACTTTTCAAATTTCTCACAACCCTAAGGCTCGATCGTATCTAGCTCTTCAAACTTTTGAGCAATTTGAGCGCGAGGGTTTTGGGTCCAGCAAAAAGGAAATCCTTTAAGCATAATTGGTTCTTTGGGGAAAGGTCGAATTTTGATAAATCGTCCTTTAAAATGTTTATTGGGAGAGAGAAAGAAGACCTCTCACACTATTTAAGGATATCCACAACTAATGGGATGATAGTTTAAACTCGAACAAATAAAAAAAAACCATGTTGGACATCAGTTAAGAGTGAAGTGGGTACATAGAATACTCAATGTTGAGATAAAGACCTAAGTGTTAGGGTGAAGTTAAGCAACGACAACATTCAAAATGGTAAAAATTTCTTTTTTAAATAAATCTAAGGATAATCTTAAGCCAAATTCAATGAAAGTAATTTCATAGAAAAACAGGGCCTTTTGTGTCATCGCCCTCGTTCCTACATAGCACTTGTCTGATTCGCAGACTTAGATTTTAATACTTTTTTCATCAACTTTATTAAGGGCTCGAATATCCTTAAAAGGCCTAAGCCCTTTTACATATCTATACCCTAAAGTTTCTCTCAATAACTCCATCTTATTCTAGGGATATGATACATCATAAGCCATGTGAACGTTACAAAACTAAGAATGCAAACCCATAAAAGTCTAAAGAAATTGGGAAAACCCCTTCAAGAAAATGCTAACCAGGAAAACACTAAAGAATAGTTCACTAGAAAACTCTTTATCAAAATAGTAAATGAAAATAAGGAAATAGAACAAACATATTCCGACCAAATAACATGATTAGTGGTCTTCTCCAATTTTGAACTAAGGTCCAAAAGTTTCTTTGGAGATCTAATTAGACCCAAACTCTCTATAAGCTTCTGATTAAAGCTCTAGCTTAATGATTATTTTATTCTTATATGTATTTTTTAAGAAGGGTTTACATTATATACTTACGTTGAATTTTAAGACCATTGTTCACTTTTGAGTTAAGCATGAATTTTAACATCTTACAACTCTAACATTTATTTTGGTTGCTATTGCAGGTCTTCAGATTTGACCGTCATTAAAGCTTTAATATTTATCCTAGCTGCCACTGTGACTCTTTGAATCTTGGCAGCTACTACGAATCTAATATTTATCTTAGTCACAAGTGCAACTCTTCAAATTTTGACCACGAATCTAATACTTATCTTAGCCACAAGTGCAACTCTTCGAATTTTGACCACAAATGCAGCTCTAATATTTATCATGATCGCTATTGCGGTTCTTCAGATCTTGTCCGAGGCTCTAATATTTATCCTGACCACCACTGTAACTATGTGGATTTTAGTCACCTTTGCGTCTCTAATATTTTAGTCAGCATTATTACTTTATCACATAATCGTGATTTTCTCTTCATGCCCTTAAAAATGTTTGTAACATAAAAAATGGAAGAAGTACATTTATGAAAGGTAAGTAAACAACCTTTATTTTGAATCTTTTGTTGGAGAATCTTTTAACTATTCATTTATATTGAAATTATGTGTAACCCACTAAATAATATAATTTTTAACATGATTACGTAAATAAAATATTTACGTTTTCTACCACATAAATAATTACAATAAACAATACTATAATAAGAAACAAAATAAAATAAACTTACGTATATTTTATGAAGTAAATTATTTTAATATTGAGTAGTCGATTTTATAAAAACAAATTTAATTTAATTAATTAATTTGAAACAGAAAGTAATAGAATAGTTATGGATAATAGAATTTGAAGCAGTTGGAAATTTTCATATATACTCATCTATAACTTGTTAGCAGAATGAGTGTTTAACCAGTAATAAGTTCAAAATTAACCATCTAATATTCATTTTCTTTAGAAATGAAAGGTATTTGTGAGTTAATAATCTGACATTAATTCTCTCGAAATGTTGAAATAATTATTTAAAAAGTATTTATAAATTTTAATTTCAATAATAATAATAATACATATACATATTACGCAAAAAAAATTCAGCATATATAATTCATTATTAAAAGAATTAAAGCTCATATTCATAATTATTCAAACTTAATTTACATCATTAAGAATCATCAAAAGGATATAGAAATTAAATTTTTACATTTTTTCCATGATTCTTGCTTAGAGTTTCCAAAATTTCATAAACATCAATACCTAAATTAATATTAAAATTATAAACTGGAATTTAATTCATAAAATATACTTTGCAAAATGATAAATTAAAAAAAATTGTAACATTAAAATATTTGTGATACAAATTTAGAAGACTTGCTCGAATTATAAATAACATAAAATAAATTATTAAAAGCTATTTAGTGAATAAACAAACAAAAATGTGACCATAAGTCTAGATAATATAAAACAAAATTAATTTGTGTGAAATAAAAGGCTTTGAAATATAAAAAAAAATATTTAAATGAAGATAAACAAGACAATTAAAAAATACATAAGAAATTAAAGTGGCAAAAATATACACGCTAGTTTTTTTTTTTTTTTCATTAGTTACAATGTCATATAAGTTTTGGTAACTTCTTTCTTAAATTCTTAATCAATCGAAAACTCATGTTAATAATTATTTTTATTTTTTCATTTCTTTACAATTTTTATATTTTACAAGAATTAAAGGAACATTAAAAAAATTAATTTTAGTAACATAAATATTCATCATTATAAATTATAAATATCCATCGCTATAAAATTATACTTTGGGTAGACCACCATGTGTTTGATGTAATAGGGTAGGAAACCTTATTTCACTTATTCAATGCTTAATTCTTTATTATCTATTTAAAAAAATACATAAATATCTCATCATTAATATTTTATGACAATAATTGAATTCTCAAATACTCTTGTGACTACTATATTTGTGATTATAATTTTAAATGCTACTAAATTAAGTTTTATTATGATAAATAAAATTATCACTTATTCTGTGTAATAATGATAATAATAAAATATTACAAATATAAAAGACAATTATGACAATAATAAAATATCACAAATATATAAAATAATAATGATAAGTTAGTTATTATTATTATTATTATTAATTTATTATAATTGATAGTATTTTATTATCAAAATTTATATGATAATTAGCTATTAATTGTTTATAATTATTAATATTTTATCATTATTATTATAAATTGTGATAGCTTGTAATAAATATCATGTCATAATTAATAGGAAAATCATATTTAAAATTTTAAAATACATATTAATTAAAATATATAAACATAGAATATAAATATAAAATATTTATTACATTTAAAAATATAAGAACTAAAGTATACAAGAACTTCAAACATAAATATATCAAATCAGACTTAATTCTAATTTTATTTGGGAAGGCGAAAAAAATAAAATGAATTAAATTACATTTGGGAAGGCGAAAAAATAAAATGAATTAAAGGGGACATTTCAGGGATGTGTTAATCCTTATACACAAATAACAAATACAAGTTCACCATTAAAAGAAACAACAACCACATAAAGGGATAAAATGTAAAGCAATCCCATAATCACAAATGTGTCATGTACCTGTAGTAGAGCTACAACAACAATTTGTCTCCACAATACAAAATGACATTTTATGTTATCCGATCATTATTACTTATACACATTAAATAAATTTTTATTAATTCTATTCTTATTAAAAGAAAAATAATTTTATCATGGAAAAACGATGTTAATAGTCACATGCTCTAGCAAGTCAGTTTTATTGTATTGTGTTGACATAGCTGAAAAAACACAATTTATCTGAAGGAAAATGATACTTTGACACTAGTTTTTCTCTTACCTCCATTTGACACTCCGACGTGGCAGTGTCGTCCCACGTGGCAAAGAAAGAGAAACAAAGATGGTTTTCTGCTTACGTGGTTCATGTTTGTCTTTTTGAAAAGGGTGTCTTTTGTCATTTGCCATCTGAAAAATGCAGGGCAGTTTGAGAGGGAAAAGCAGATCTCATTTTCTCATTGCACTCATTAACCCCGCATGCTCTGAAGGAGAGAGAACAAAGGAAACAACAAGATTCGTGTTCCTTATGTAAGATTCACGTTCCTTTTGCAAGATTCGCCTTCCTTTTGCAAGATTGGCGTTCCTTTTGCCCACCGTCGAAGCTTTACCGTTTGCATTGGTGGTATTGACCCTAAACCCTAAGGTTTTTTGGTGTGAAACATGTTTGCTGTGTGTCGATGTTTGCTTCGTTTAGGGTTTAGGGTTTGTTCATATGATTTGGTTTTGCTTGCTAGTTATGCATGTATGCGAAAAATGAGATCTTGCTGTGTTCTGGGTTGCTGGTATCGATGTTTGCTTCGTTTACGGTTTAGGATTTATTCACATGGTTTGATCTTGCTTTCTGGTTATGCCTGTATGCGAAAAAAAATTGTTTCTTGATGTGTTCTGGGTTGATGGTGTCGACGTTTGATTCGTTTATGGTGATGGGTTTGTTCACATCGTGTATGTTCCAAAACTAGACACAGCGAACCACTTAGGTAAACTGAGCTAACCACTTAGTGCTTTCACCCCTCAAACAAATCTGTGTGTTCCAAAACTACACACAGCGAACCACTTATCTGAACTGAGGTAACCACTTAGTGCTTTCACCCCTCAAACAAATCTGTGTGTTCCAAAACTACACACAACAAACCACTTATCTGAACTAAGGTAACCACTTAGTGCTTTCACCCCTCAAACAAATGTGTGTGTTCCAAAAGTACACACAGCGAACCACTTATTTGAAATGAGCGAACCACTTAGTGTTTTCACCCCTCAAACAAATCTGTGTGTTCCAAAAGTACACACAGCGAACAACTTATTTGAACTGAGCGAACCACTTAGACATTCCACCCCTGATACCCATGTGTGTGTTCCAAAAGTACACACAACGAACCACTTATTTGAATTGAGCGAACCACTTAGACATTCCACCCCTGAGACACATGTCTGTGTTCCAAAAGTACACACAGCGAACCACTTATTTGAACTGAGCAAACCACTTAGACATTTCACCCCTGAGATACATGTTTGTGTTCCAAAAGTACACACAGCGAACCACTTATTTGAACTGAGCGAACCACATAGACATTCCACCTCAGAGACACATGTTTGTATTCCAAAATTACACACAGCGAACCACTTATTTGAACTGAGCTAACCACTTAGTGCTTTCAACCCTCAAACAAATCTGTGTGTTCCAAAAGTACACACAACGAACCACTTATCTGAACTGAGCGAATCACTTAGACATTCCACCCCTGAGATCCATGTATATGTTCCAAAAGTACACACAGCGAACCACTTATTTGAACTGAGCAAACCACTTAGACATTTCACCCCCTGAGACACATGTTTGTGTTCCAAAAGTACACAAAGCGAACCACTTATTTCAACTGAGCGAACCACTTAGATATTCCACCCCTGAGACACATGTCTGTGTTCCAAAATTACACATAGCGAACCACTTATCTGAACTCAGGTAACCACTTAGTGTTTTCACCCCTCAAACAAATCTGTGTGTTCCAAAAGTACACACAGCGAACCACTTATTTGAACTGAGCGAACCACTTAGACATTCCACCCCTGAGACCCATGTGAGTGTTCCAAAAGTACACACAACGAACCACTTATTTGAATTGAGCGAACCACTTAGACATTTAACCCCTGAGACACATGTTTGTGTTCCAAAAGTACACACAGCGAACCACTTATTTGAACTGAGCGAACCACATAGACATTCCACCCCAGAGACATATATTTGTATTCCAAAATTACACACAGCGAACCACTTATTTGAACTGACCTAACCACTTAGTGCTTTCAACCCTCAAACAAATCTGTGTGTTCCAAAAGTACACACAGCGAACCACTTATCTGAACTGAGCGAATCACTTAGACATTCCACCCCTGAGACACATGTCTGTGTTCCAAAAGTACACACAGCGAACCACTTATTTGAACTGAGCAAACCACTTAGACATTTCACCCGTGAGACACATGTTTGTGTTCCAAAAGTACACACAACGAACCACTAATTTGAACTGAGCGAACCACATAGACATTCCACCCCAGAGACACATGTTTGTATTCCAAAATTACACACAGCGAACCACTTATTTGAACTGAGCTAACCACTTAGTGCTTTCAACCCTCAAACAAATCTGTGTGTTCCAAAAGTACACACAGCGAACCACTTATTTGAACTGAGCGAACCACTTAGACGTTCCACCCCTGAGACCCATGTGTGTGTTCCCAAAGTACACACAACAAACCACTTATTTGAATTGAGCGAACCACTTAGACATTCCACCCCTGAGACCCATGTATGTGTTCCAAAAGTACACACAACGAATCACTTATTTGAACTAAGCAAACCACTTAGATATTTCACCCCCTGAGACACATGTTTGTGTTCCAAAAGTACACAAAGCGAACCACTTATTTGAACTGAGCGAACCACTTAGATATTCCACCCCTGAGACACATGTCTGTGTTCCAAAATTACACACAGCGAACCACTTATCTGAACTCAGGTAACCACTTAGTGTTTTCACCCCTCAAACAAATCTGTGTGTTCCAAAATTGCACACAGCGAACCACTTAGGTGAACTAAGGTAACCAATTGGTGCTTTCAACCCTCAAACAAATCTGTGTGTTCCAAAACTAGACACAGCGAACCACTTAGGTTAACTGAGCTAACCACTTAGTGCTTTCACCCCTCAAACAAATCTGTGTGTTCCAAAATTGCACACGGCGAACCACTTAGGTGAACTAAGGTAACAACTTAGTGCTTTCACCCCTCAAACAAATCTGTGTTCCAAAACTACACACAGCGAACCACTTATTTGAACTGATGTAACCACTTAGTGCTTTCACCCCTCACACAAATCTGTGTGTTCCTAAACTACACACAGCGAACCACTTAGACGTTTCACTCCTGAAACAAATCTGTGTGTTCCAACACAGCGAACCACTTATTTGAACTGAGCTAACCACTTAGACATTACACCCCTGAGACACATGTGTGTATTCCAAAAGT
>Ga0209700_101339_pt1 | contig 50643 bp, 25 predicted proteins | sample SiratroredBW_FD_187528 | JGI IMG/M metagenome (GOLD analysis project Ga0209700, IMG submission 187528) | Root nodule microbial communities of legume samples collected from California, USA - Siratro red BW (SPAdes) (version 2) | ecosystem: Host-associated > Plants > Roots > Nodule | place: USA...
TGAAAAAAAAAAAAAAGATTAAAAAATTTAAAGGAAAAAAGTTGAGAGAAAATTGTTGATAAAGGAATAAAAGAATGAAAGTGAGAGAATCATCTTGATGTTTAGAGTATGGTTTTTGTCTATTTAAAGGTGTTTTTAACCTTTCTTAAATTATCTTGATTTCTTTATTGGTCTTTTGTATTAATTCTGGTATAATTAATCTACTTTCATCATTTTAAAACTAGTATAAAAGTGATTTATATTTTCTATCATATATTTTATCATAAAGAGTCATTCATATGTTTACTTGATAATTATTATTATAGGTAAATTTTATAAAAGGTAAAATTTTATTCTAACTACTCGGTGGATCCAAACATAACTTTTAAGAAAATACTCTAAGGATTGGATAATTATTTGATTAATAAATTAAAAATAGGTATTTATAGAAAAAGCTAATAGTCAAATCTCACTTTTACAAAATCACCATATCTATAAATTTGTGTTCCTTTCTTTTTTATTTTTCTTCCCTCTAAAACCTTGCTTTATTTCTTCATCATATCAACAATCGGAGTCCACCACTGGACTTATGGCAGCAATCTGAGCAATACTGCCCGATCAGTTTTTTTCTTCTTGAGTTAGTTTCAAAACTGTTTTATAGGTCTCTGTGTAGATGTTGCATGTGCCTTCAAAGACTTCAAGAGGAGTCTCTGTGGGTCTCAAATCCTTGTAGTAGTATAATAATTGATCAAATATTTTGTGGTACAGGTTAGGGTGCTCGTACCTTTAGGTTTTTAGAGCTTTTTTGGAAGAATATTTACTCAAATTAGGTAGCGGAAGCTAACTTTGAACATTTTAGGGAAGTTAGGTTATGCCCTTGATTGTTGGTAGGAGTAGGATTGAAATTGATTGTTTGATGAATTTTGGTATATAATCCCATTTTAAATTTAGAAACATGAAATGCTATGAGTTGTAAAGTTATGTTTGGTTGGTGGCTAAAACTGAAATTTAGAAACAGACAATATTTGTATGGTAGATTCATTGAGATTGATGAATGCATGATTGGATAGTATCTATTTGACCGGTAGGGTAAACTAACTTATTTTAAATTGAATATGATATTTGACAATGGTAAAAGTAAGATTTTCTTATTCAAGGTGTGTTGTTTGATAAAAATTGAAAGTTGAACCGGTATTATGAAGCTTTGAAGTTGAAATTTTGGTGAATTGAATGAAATTTGGAAAGTTGTTAGACATGGGAAAAGAGTTGTTTCATATAACTGGATATGCTGAAAAAGTTTGGGTGTAATAGATGATTTCATATGTAGATATGTTGTTCTATGAAAAATAGATTATTTGAGAATGATTGGTAATGTTGAAGTAGTGAAATAAGTTTCAAAAACCAGAAATGCAATTGGTTTTCTGCATATTTCTCTCAAGCGAATTTAGTTTAAAATTTGGCATGCTCTAGGGTTTGTTTTCGCATCAGCGTGAAGAATTTCGTTGAAGTGAGAGTAGATTTTCGCTCAAGCAAGTATATTCTTTCTCAAGCGAAAATAGCACAGGAAATAGAGTGCTCTCAGGTTTATTTTCGCTCAAGAGAGAAGATTTTTGCCCCAGCGAGAAAATATTTTAGCTCAAGCGTGGTTATTCTCACTCAAGCAAAAATAAAACTAGAATTGGAGTGCCATCGGGACCTTTTTCGCTTAAGCGAGAGTGTTCTCGCTGAAGCTAAAAAAATTGTATTTTTTTTTTATTGTTTGATTCTTTCGTAATGCAATTTATGGATTGAATAGAATAGATTGATTCATAATTTAAATTGAATAGTATTGATGATTTAATAATTCTTGAGATATTTAAGATTGAGATTGAAAAGTAATGAATGAATGAGTAGAGATATATGCACATGATATGATATTATCAAAGTATTGATTAAGATGATTAAGAACAAGGTATATTATTTTCAGGAAAGAAAAAGCCCCATGTCTAGGTCAATTAGGATGTGCATTGTCTAAGGATCTGATCAATAACGATTGATATCCTGACCCTACTAGTAATGAGAATTAAATAGATGAACATTACTAGGTGGTGAGAGTCAAATGAGGTCTGAACTAGGTGACTGCAGCTTGAAACATAGCTAGTCGAAAAAGTGTCAGAGGGACTAACCTTGTCATACAAAATTAATGATTCATTGGCTTGGAGCCTATGTAGATACACAGTTTGGAGTTGTATGACAGGTGCATATCCCGGGGTCTATTCAATGCACGAGTCTTTCGAAAGTAGATTCAAGTTTCTTTATGCATGTCAGTGTCTTATGGTTGGATTTTTTTATGAAATATAGTGTAAGGGATGATTTGATATGTTTGTGTTGTTTGAGATATGTGATTTATTTGAATATCCTAAGATTGTTTTAAAATTTTTAGCTTACTCTTTCTTATTTGTATTTGTGTATTTGTTATTTATCTGTGACGATCGACCTGTGTAGATTCACAGTTTGGAGTTGTATGAAAGGTGCATATCTCGGGGTCTATTCAATGCACGAGTCTTCCGAAAGTAGATTCAAGTTTCTTTATGTATGTCAGTGTCTTATGGTTGGATTTTTTATGAAATAGAGTGTAAGGGATGATTTGATATGTTTGTGTTGCTTGAGATATGTGATTTATTTGAATATCTTAAGATTATTTTAAATCTGTTAACTTACCATTTCTTATTTGTATTTTTGTATTTGTTATCTATTTGTGATGATCACGTGTTACACGAGAGCACATGACATTATTGGAGCCTGTGGGTGATCTTTTAGATTAAGCAAATTTTGTCAGCAACAGATTTATTTTGAAACACTTATATATGATATTTTGTAAATATGTTTTAAATTTCAAATTAGTATGATTGTATATTTTGAAACATATTAAGTATGGATTACTATAACATATTCATGTTTATGAAATCTTAATTGTGTTAGTAAAAAATTTTTTTGTGGGGTGTTACATTTAAGGTGTCAGAGCAAGTTGAACCTTAAGTGATTTGGGGGTTGTGGGTTTGTTTATGTTAGAACTTGTTAGCGAGCTTTTGTATTTGATTTGAGTTATAAAGAATGATCTTAAATCTTTATTTTGTGTCTTATATAATGGCTCCTAGACCTCTTACTCAACCTCCATCAGAGCTGAGCTAGATTGATAGAGCAATGAATATGATGGCCACTGCCATCCAACAGTAGAATGTGACCATGGTCCGAAATCAACAGGCAATGATGCATCAATGGGATGCTATGAGGACAATAACCACATCTTTTGCTAGCCAACCGAGGAGCCGATTGGATTGACTGATTTCTTGAGGCATAACCCTCCCAAGTTCAGTATGAACACTACTATAGACCATACACATCAATGGGTCAAGGAGATTGAGAAGATCTTTAAAGTAACCTCTTGCTCTAAAGACCAAAAATTGAAATTTCCTACATATTTGCTATCTGAAGAGTCAGAGTTTTGGTGGATGGGTGCTTAGAAGATGATGGAAGCTCGAGCTGAGCCAATTACTTGGAAGAGCTTTAGGGAGAGATTTTTGGAGAAGTACTTCCCTAATAGTGCAAGGTTTGTCAAGGAGTAAAATTTCTCATGTTGGAGCAAAGAGAGATATCTGTGACGACTTATGTTACTAGGTTTGAATACTTAGCTAGATTTTACACCCAAGCTACCTCTGAGGCTTGGAAGTGTAGAAAGTTTGAAGAAGGGTTGACGCATGAGCTAAAGAAGGTGATCACTCTTATGTAGATAAGGGAGTTCCTTCACTGATTGAGAAAATGCAGATGGTGGAGACTCTAGAAGGGTGATAACAGAGTTATGAGGAGTCATGGAGGAGGGTCTACTAGTGAGAAGACCAGAGTATAGTTGCAGAAGCCTTATGCTAGACCTCCACAACCCAAAGAAAGAGTAGCTTCATCATAATTCAGGCCATAGCAGCAACAGTTTTGGAAGCCCAGATGCTACAAATGTCAGAAGGAGGGGCATCTTGCTAGAGACTATCTGAATAGAAGGGTGATTACTCTTTACTAGTGGTTCTCAGCAATTTAGGAATGAGGGCATCAAGCATAGAGTTGCCGACAAAGTGTTTGCTATATCAGGAGCTGAAGTCTCCAACCTCATCCTAGGTACTTGTTTCATAGCTGGTAGATGGTTGAAAGTGTTATTAGATTCTGGAGCGACACACTTTTCTCTGTCAAGATTGTGTGTTGATGAGCTTGGTCAGTCAGTCAGAGAGTTTCACTTTGAACTTCTGGTTTCTGCACCAACATCTAGAACTATGTTGACCTAATAGTCTATGCTGAGTGTCCAGTAGTAGTATAAGGGTGTAGGTTCAAGATCAATCTGATATGCCTACCTCTTCAAGGGTTAGATGTAACTCTTGGGATGGATTGACCATCTGCCAATCACATTCTCATAGATAGTGATCATAAGAGGTTAGTGTTCCTTGCAGTTGAGAAGTCAATTTTGGTTTCAGCTCATCCAGTTATGAAGGAGTTGAGAGATGGGTCAAAATGTTTTGTAATCTGACTCGGATGAAAGTGGAAAATAGAGTGGAGATGAAGTTTATCCTTGTGGTGAGTGAGTTTGTAGACATATTTCTAGATGAGATACCTAGATTACCTCTTAAACGAGAAGTGGAGTTTTTGATTGATCTGGTGCCTAGAGCAGGCCAGTTTTAATGACACCATACAGGATGGCTCCTGCTGAGCTGAAGGAACTGAAGAAGCAAGTTGAAGAATTGTTGGAGAAGTAGTTTATTCTACCCAGTGTATGGAGTTAATTTCAATTGTTTAGTGATCACAAAAGTTTGAATTATCTATTTGATCAGAAGGAGCTGAACATGAGGCAGGGAAGATGGATGGAGTTTTGAAGGATTATGACTTTCAATTGATGTACCATCCAAGGAATGCTAATGTAGTGGCAGACGCTTTGAGCAGAAAATCAGTTTAGATGTCAGCATTGATGATTGAAGAGAAGAGATTGATTTAGCAATGTAGAGATTTAAATTTGGAGGTGAAGTTTCATAGTGATTATATAGTTGTGGAAAGTTAACATAACTAATAATTTCTTTGGGTCAATCAAGGAGAAACAGTTGGATGATCCTAGCTTGAGGCTCACTATGGAGTTGTTTAGAACTGATTAAGCAAGAGACTTTGCTTTGGGAGCAGATGGAATGTTAAGGTTCAGGGGAAAACTTTGTATTCCTGCAATGAGGAGTTGAAGAGAATGATTATTTAAGAATGACATAAGAGTCACCTTAGTCTACATCCAAGCATGACTAAGATGTATCAAGATGTTAAGGAGTCATTTTGGTGATCATGTATGAAAAGAGATATAGCTCAGTATGGTACTTCATGCTTGACTTGTTAGAAAGCAAAAGTAAAGCATTAAAAGTCTGATGAGTTATTGCAGTCATTAGATTTTCTTGAGTGGAAATGGAATCCCAGGTTCACATCTCGATTTTGGCAAACTCTACAAGATGTTTGGGGACCAAGTTGAGAATGAGTTTTGTGTATCATCCTCAAACTGATGGGTAGTCAAAGAGAACAATCTAATTTTTGAAAGATTTGTTGAGAACTTGTGTCTCGGATAATCTTGATGTTTGGGATGAGATTTTGCCTCTAGTGAAATTTACTTACAACAATAGTCATCATGCTAGCATTGGAATGCACCATATGAAGCTTTGTATGGAAAGAAATGTAGAACTCCTTTATGTTGGTATAGGATGGAGAGGCAGTGTTGGTTGGACCAGAGTTACTTCAACAGACCACTAAGAAGGTGAAGCATATTCAAGAAAGGATGAAGGCTTCTCAGAGTAGGCAGAAGTCTTATGCTGATAAGCAGAGGAAGCCCTTGGAGTTTGCAGCTGGAAGAGCATGTCCTCTTGAGAGTGGCACCTACTAAGGGTGTAGGAAGGGCTCTAAGTCGAGAAAGTTAACTCCTAAGTTTGTTGGGCCATATCAGATTCTTAGAAAGATAGGACCAGTGGCTTATGAGATTGCTCTACCTCCTAGTTAGCCAATCTGCACAATGTATTTCATGTGTCTCAGCTGAAAAGTATGTACCTAATCCCATCCATATCCTATAGTGGATAAAGTGCAAGCTAAGAAGAATTTGAGCTTTAAAGCCCAACTAGTCAGAATTGTAGATCAACAGACTAAGCAGCTTAAAGGCAAGGATATCAGCATGGTGAAGGTGTTGTAGGATACCAGGTCTGGTGATTTTACTTAAGAGTTGGAGGAGACCATTAGGGAAAACTACCCTCACCTTTTGACAGGTAAGTCAATTTTTTAGGATAATTTTTTTTCTTGTTGGGAAAAATGTAATGACCTAGAAATTTGTCTTTAGAGTAAAAGTGGTAAAAATGAAAGGAGCACTTGAATATTTTATTAATAAATTGAAAACGCGTATTTATAGAAAAAACTAATAGTTAAGTTTCACTTTCACAAAATCACCATCTCTCTAAACCTCTATTTCCCTTTTTTCTCTCCGCCTTCTCTCTAAAATCCCGCTTCCGCTATTCATCATATCAATTATCGGAGTCCACCATTGAACTCATGGCAGCAATCTGAGCAACACTGGCCGATCAGAGACTCTCTGTTAGAATAAGTTTAGTTCTACCTTTACCTTTTCTCTTCTTGAGTCAGTTTCAAATTTGTTCTAAGTCTCTGGTTAGATGTTGTATATGTCTCCAGAGAGTACAAGAGGATTCTCTATGAGTTCCACATCCTCGTAGCGTAGTCTAATCTTTGATTAGATACTTTGTGGTGCAAGCTAGGGTGTTCATACTTTTAGGTTTTTAGATCTCTTTTAGAAGAATATCTGCTCAAATCAGGTAAGGAAAACCTACTTTGAACATTTTGTCAACAAGGAAGATAGGTTATGCCTTTGATTGTTGGTAGAATTGAAATTATTTGTTTGATGAATTCTGGTGCACAACCTCATTTTAATGTTAAAAACTTGAAATGTAATGAGTTGTAAAGTTATGTTTAGTTGGTTGCTAAAATTGAAATATGACAGACAATATTTGTCTGGTAGATTCATTGAGATTGATGGTTATATGATTGGATAATATCTATTTGACTGGTAGGATAAACTAGCTTATTTTTAACTGAGTATGATATTAACTTGTGTTGATGGCAGTGGTAATAGTAAGGTTTTATAATTCAAGGTGTTTGGTTTGATAAAAATTGAAAGTTGAACTGGTATTGTGAAGCATTGAAGTTGAAATTTTGGTAAATTAAATGAAGTTTGGAAAGTGGTTAGACATGGGGAAATAGTTGTTTCATGTAACTGGATATGCTTAGAAATTTGGGAGTAATAGATGATTTCGTATGTAGATATGTTTTTCTGTGAAAAATAGGTTATTTCTTCTGTATATTTCACTCAAGCGAGAGGCTCTCGCTCAACCGAATTTAGTTGAAATTTTGGCATTCTCTCCGGTTCATTTTCGCATGAGCGTGAAGATTTTGGCTCAAGCAAGAGTAGATTTTTGCTCAAGCAAGGATATTCTTGCTTAAGCAAAAATAGCACTGGAACTAAAGTGTTTCGGGTTAATTTTTGCTTAAGCGATAATATTTCTGCCCAAGCAAGAAAAGATTTTCGCTCAAGTAAAATTAGCATTGTAACTAGAGTGTTCTCATAACCATTTTCGCTCAAGCGAGAACATTTTTGCTTAAGCGAAGGGGATTCTCGCTCAAGCTAAAAAAATATTTTTTTGTGTTTTTTGTTTTGATTGTTTTACTCTTTTGTAATGCAATTTATGGATTGAATAGAATAGATTGATTTGTAATTTAAATTAAATAGTATTGATGATTTAGTAATTGTTGAGATATTTGAGATTGAGATTAAAAAGTAAATGGATGAATGAGTAGATATATATATATATATATATATATGCACATGATATGATATTGTCAAAGTATTGATTAAGATGGTCAAGATCAAGGCATAGTATTTTCAAGAAAGAAAATACTCGTGTCAAGGAAATTAGGATGTGCATTATCTAAGGATCTAATCAATAATGATTGATATCCTAACTTTACTAGTAATAGGAATCAAATATATGAACATTACTAGGTGGTGAGAGTTGAAGGAGGTCTGGACTGGATGACTGCAACTTGAAACATAGTTGGTCAGAAAGTCTTAGGGAAACTAACCTTGTCATACAAGATTGATGATTCATTGGCTTAGGGCCTGTGTCGATTCACAACTTGAAGTTGTATGACAAATGCATATCTCGGAGTCTATTCAATTCATGAATCTTCCAAAAGTAGAGTCGAGTTTCTTTATGTGTGTCAGAGTCTTATGGTTGATTTTTGATGAAATAGAGTGTAAAGGATGATTTGATATGTTTATGTGTTACTTGAGATATGTGATTTATTTGAATATTCTAAGATTGTTTTAAATTTGTTAGCTTACCCTTTATTACTTGTGTTTGTGTATTTGTTATCTATCATCGTGTGTTACACTGGAGCAGATAGCATTGCAGAGGAACTTATGGATGATCTTTTGGATTGAGCATATTTTTTTTAGCAATAGATTTATTTTGAAAACTTATATATGATATTTTGTAAATATGTTTTAAATTTCATATTACTATTGTATATTTGAAGCATATTAAGTATGAATTATTGTAAAATATGCATGTTTATTAAATTTTAACTATGTTAGTAGAAGTTTAATTTTGTGGGATGTTACAAAATGTTAGTACTTTCACAAAGACTAAGGATTTGATGAAGCCATGCAAGACATGTCCAGCAAGCCAAAGCAAGTAAGTGGAAGTGTGTTCTAGGCTTTGTCTTAGTGTGAGTGAGTGTGATTGGTTGTGAAAGAGAACCTATGCACATCTAAGGAGAAATTCATTAGCACATGGTCTAAATGATTTAAATCAAACCATAAAAAGGTTTAACTTTAGTTAAAAACAGTTTTGGAAAATAAAGTACTGAACTATTATAAACTGATTTCAGGTTAAGCCGAATCAATTTATTCGTGTCTGAGCATAACTGAATTAACTGTTTTCTAAAATCTGGTTTGAGTTCTTCTTCTATAATACAAAAGAAAAAGAGAAAGAACAGAGAGATATGCATTTTTGCGAAACACAATCTTTTGAAATTCATTTTGTGAGAACTACTGTGAGAGAATTGTTGTTTCATAATAATCATTTTTGAAAGAGGGTTTTTGCTTGAAGAATCAATCTTGACTAAGGTGTGCTATTGGGTTTCTTCAAGACTGTGTACAGGGCTTTCTTTCTGCGCCAATCAGAGAGTTTTCCCAACCCTTCTTGATCCTGTTTGAATCAAGATTTGTGTTGTGTTCATTGTAATTATGTGAAAATCATTGAACAATTGTATTGGTTTGGGCTATAGGAGTTAGCCTGTTGTTTCTGCTGAAATTGATTGGGAGCTGCGGGGAGCAGTTGATCAATTTAGCAGGGTTCTTGATTTCTACGGGGAGTAGGAATTGGTTGATTAATTGTATGTGAACAATTAATTGAGTTAGTGGAACTTTCTTTGCAAGTGGTGCAGAGAAGACTGGACATAGCCCTTGAGGAAGGGTGAACCGGTATAAAATTGATTGTGTCTCTTCTTCTTGAACCCTTCTCTCATAATCTTGATTTTTTCTTGCGCTGCATACTGCATTAATTGGAAATTGATTTGAAATTGATTGAAGTGCTGGAAAATTTAATAATCTGCAATAGTGCATATCTGTTCTAATTATGAACAAATCTGATCTGAAAGTTGTTCTGTCTTGTTAGGAATATGTGTTTCTACATACTTGAGATTTCACTACTCCAGTGTGATTCTTGATACTCTTACTGCAAGAATTGTATCTTTGTTCTTGTGTTGATAATGAAATTGATTGATAATTGACTCTGGTTTGATTAATCTGCTGCAAATTGAATAATCTGATATACAACTTATCTCTTTTTCAAAAAGTTTTCAAATTGAAATTGACTTTAATCAAATTTGATTTAACATCAATTTTCTGGAAAATCAAGTCTTAAATTCTTGTGTGACATTCCTTATTGTTAGCATTTTATATTGATTCATTTTAGAATATACATTAGCTAGTTTGATTGAGTAATACTTATCAGCATTAATAACTTCTCATAGACTGTGTGTACTGCTCTCAGTTTCATATTGTTTGTGCATATATACTGTTCTTATTGGTTTAAAAATCTTGATTGTGTTCAATTGTGAAAATCATTCATTTGCTTCTTACTCTGTATTTTAAATAAATCAATTTATTCGTACTTGAAGCCAATTTATTTTTTGTTGTACCATATATTCTTTATCATTGAGATTCAGTAAAACTTTTCTATTTGCGAAAACTGTTTTCAACTTTAAAAAGAATAAAAGTCTTTCAAAGTTCAATTCACCCCCCCACCCTCTTGAACTCAGCCAAATACGTTTTCACAAAAGGTTTTAAAACTAAGTTTGCGAAATTTGAATTAGTTCGTTTGGTTGAACACTGAACCTATCATCTGACTGCAAAGTATATAATGATAGTTCCAAAAACAATGAAGTTTTTTGAAACACAATTCAACCCTCTCTTTTTGTATTTTTCTTGTTTTTTACATTTTAAAATGATTTTAATGAATATTAAGTAATTTAAATTAGTTAAAATCTTGTTTTACAGTTGAAATGTTCATAGTTAAACACATAGTTAAACATTTCAATCAATTAAAATATGATTTCAACCTATTGAAATTGTGGAACATTCAATATAAATTATTTTTACTTTATTTTAATTGATTGAAACACAAATCCATCAATTAAAATCACTAAAATAACATTTCTAAGTGATTCCAATGGATTAAAACACAATTCAATTAATTGAATTTACTTTTTAAAATACTTATGTCATATTTTAATTAGTTAAATGTGTTTTTAACTAGTTGATTACACCATATTCATGTTATTATTTTCAAAATGATTATGATTTATAAGGAACTGATTTTGAAAATTAATAATACACTTTTCATATAATCAAATCTAATTTAGAATAATAAAAAGGTGTTCTTGGAGCTTTGGTGTTTTCTTAAAATTGATGTTGGTTAAAGATCAAGATGTAACATCTTTTTACTCATCCCTTGGTGATGATCAACCTACATCGAGTGAAGTTCTGGTTTTCAATTTTCTGATTAATCAAAATCCAAATGATCTTGTTCCAAACTTTACTTCTAATGATTACTTGTTAGTCTTCTTGATCAAGATGATCAAGATTTGGTTGTGGAAGGGTTCCTTAAGAGTGTAAGGATCTTGTATAGTTCAGGATCTTGTATAGTTCAAGATCTTGTGGGTGTTCTACCTTTTCTTGTTTTTCTCTTATAGTGTTTACGTAAAATCTTGATTATAGTTAATTGGTTTGGTCAAGGTGATTAGGCAATTAGATGTAGCTTTCTATAAGAGGTGAACTAATCCAAACTTGTGTATTTCTTCTTCCTTCCTTGTCTCCTTTAATATTTTTCTTTGAATTTAAGTTAAATTGACTCAACTTTTCTAAATTTATATCAAGAAGCTTTATATTGAACAATTTGATTCAAAGAAAATCTTATTTTCAAAAAAACTTAAAAAGATATGAAATTTTATTTTTAAGTTCAATTCACTTCTCTTGAACTTAGCCTATTTTCTCAACAAACTGTATTATATAATATACAATCATTGTAACAATTATTTTTTATTACAAGTGTCATTAACATCTACTTGTTATATTCTTGCATGATCACACTATTATGTGATTTTGCTCAATGCACAAGAATTCTCCTACATACTTTAAACAAATAGTAGATTTATAATGAAAATCAAATTTTGCACCTATTACATTAATTAAGTTTATATATTTCTATCCTAACCAATGCTTACTCCAATTATAACATTTTCAAGGGTAGACTAAATGTAAGATACATAAGTTGACATGAGTGCAACTCAAGATATTTTAATTACAACAAATACATATTTTTTTTTCACTTTTGTATGTAGATTAAATGTGTTAATTATGTTCATATTTAAGTATATTTTAATAACCAAATTGGAGGATGTGAGTGTGATTATGATGTAATGTCATGAATGACGACCATTGTGCAAGCTAGAATTGAAAAATGTTGGGACCAAGTAATTCACTATGTTTCACCAATTCATTAGTTAATTAACTATTTCTAGTTTACAAACTAGCATGAAATTATTATACATTATAATACATAGATATATAATTGTCTGACTCTAAAGCCTTTGACTACATCTAATCGACATGAGTTATAAATTTTATTATTTATTAACTTTTGCAACACATTAGAGTAATTGACATACTAGATTAGATTTTAGACTTCACATTGTATTAATTTTTTTCCAATAATATGTTTTTTGTTAGATACTTGATCATTGCAATACTTATTTACAATATTTTTTTTGTATCTTTTATAATATTAGACAATGTTGAGGTATAGGTTATGTAAATGTAGGTTATTTTTCATATCATAATATTTATTACAAACAAGATATTTGTTTGAAGGGTGACATTAAAATTTCAAAACAATTTGTCAAGCAAATCATAACAAAGATAAAATCATGTATTAATTTTGGTATTATATAAGACAAAACATAAATATATTTAATTCAGATTTATAATTCAACATGTTTGAAAAACTTGTTGTCTATTATTAAAATAAATTACACTAACAAACATATATAAAAACATATATTAAGACAATACTACATACATTGCTTAATTAAAAGAAGATAAAATAAAACATATTCTTCCAAAATATTTCCACTCATAATCTTCAAAAGAATGACTACATACATATCTACGAAAATTTATTCATAAGAAAATATAATTCATCTATTTATAAAAATCCTTTTCAAAGAAAACTTTGTCAATTTTAATGATGAAGGATAAATGAATATGTTATAATTTATTAAAAAATGATGTAACTTATTCTTTAACTAGATCTTTTATTTTCCGGATTTTTTCCATTAATATTTTAACGAGGTATAAAAATTCTCCAAAATTAGACATTTAAAAAGAATTATTAAAAATTATGTTAATTTTCTACATCTATATTACTCATATGTATTATTCTTTATATGATTTAAATATTTGTTGTATTTTATTCGTATAAATAAGATCTTTACTATAGTAATAGTGGATGGAAAATTCACTATTCTCCTCCTTTTTATCTCTATTTAGATCATATTTTATAACAAGATATTAATTTCTATGTCAATAAAATAGTTATGGGATTTTCTATTCTATTTTTATAAAGTGTTGTACTGACATTCTTTAGTTTTCAGTATTTTTTTTTTATTTCCTCTTCCAATATTATGTGTAATTCGTGAGCTATTAGAACAAAAATAATTTAACACTCAAGTTAATTAAAAATAATAAATTCAAATTAAACAATGTATTTTAACTTTTTAATACAAATTTTATAGGACTATATAATATTTTCCTTGCATTTTAATATTACTTTATCATATGCTTAGTTACTCTAATAGGTACTAATCTATTTGAGGTAACAAGCTTATAAGTTAAATAACTTCTATTAATTTCTATTGTTCAATAAATTTATAATAAAACAAAGTTTGATCCATCATTATTTTCATTTTAAGTTATCCACTTCACACCTTGAGAGACTGAAGTCCTTTTCCTTTTAAAATTCTTTAGAGTGGAAAGTGGAAACACCTCAAAATACTTATATCATTCAATCTTTAATCCTTTGGAATCTGTAAGTCCAGACAAAAGCAGTTATTTTAATTATCTTTGGCAATTTATTAAAAAGAATACAAAAGGGCAACTTGTGCTGGTGGGATGCATGAACAACCCTGTGTCCAATTCACCATTATGTATTTAGACTTAGAGTTTAATTTTGTAAATGTTTTGAATGTGAAATTGTTTCATATTGTGATTTATTATTATACTTTTTTAAATGCTTTTTTCTAACTAATTGAATTCACAAAATTACTCCATAGTTTAACATAACTTTATTCTATACAATTTTATCTTGTTTGTTTCAGCAGACCGAAATATGTATATATACTATTTAATAAGAAATGAAAAAAAAAGACACAAAACAAAAAGAATAATTACCATACTTAAGAAAATTTATCAGTTTTAACTTTTTCTTCAAAATTATGAAGAATGAAATTATATAATCGGTTATCTATAATCTTATATTTGATTATATATAGAAATAATATAGTCTTTGTAACTTAACTAATTTTTCTTAATAATTATATTTTATAAAAGGTTAATAAAATTAATTAATTAAATTTAATGTTAAATAAAATAGCTTATTTTAATATATTATTATATAACTTTATCTTTTATATTAAAAAATTAATATTTTTTTAAATTTTAAATTTAATTTATAATTTCAAAAACTTACCTTTTATATTAAATTATTTTTAAAATATATTAACATATCAATCAAATCTACTACAATCTCTCCTTTCACTCTTTACTTATTTTATCTAAATTCAAGCAACATCATATTTCACTCATTTTTATTTTTTTTTTCCGTTCTCCTCTTAATCTTCATCTGATTGAACTTTGGATAATATGTTATTGCTGAATTCACTGAGTTCATGATATACGCGTTTTTAGAATTACCAAATGTACTATTGAAAAAATCTAATGTACGTACAGTCATCGATAGAAAAAAAAAAGTATATAAATTGTTAAATTTGTTTCTATTGAAATATTATTTTGTCTAACTAAATTATTTATTGATTTATATTAACAAAATAATTATATATATATATATAATATGATATGATTCATTATTTTGCTAATATAAATCAATATATATATATTCTCAGTGCATCATTCTGTTTAATTATGCGTATTTGCAATGTCTATACTGATAGTGCAAATTTTGATAAAGAAAACCTATATCAAAACAATTAATGTTTCTCCATGAGGTACTTTATGCATTCTAATATAGTAACATTGTACTGTTACTTACACATTATAGAATAAATGAATATATAACAAAAATATAGCTGAACATGCACTATCAAATTGGGCCCATGGGAGTTTTTTAAAGATACATTATCTTTTACATATTTATAGAATAAACAATTGACCTATTAAGATTTGAACAATATAACACATTGAGGAAATTTTTGACTTTTTGTTGTATTGAAAATTTAAATCATCCTCTAATTAAAACTTGAAATTATGTTACAAACATCTATAAACTTGTATCAAACATAACAATTTTTATTATCTTAATGGTGATATTCTGTTTAAAAAATTGAAAGACATTAAAGAAATTTTAACAACCAAATCAAAATCTAAGATTTTATCTTCATGTTGAAATTTTGTTCGAAAAATTTAAAGAGATCAGGGAACTTTTAGCATTGAATCAAAATCAAGTTTCATTATATTGAATTCTTTAAAAAATTTAGTTCTTTCCTATAAAATAAAATTAATTATTCCTTTTAGAGTTGTATCTTGTGACAAGTTTTTCAAAATTAACGTTGTTAAAATCCTATTTGCTAGGTCACAAAATTAAATAGTTTTGATCTAATTTCTACTGAAAATAATTTTTAAAAAGACATGATTATGAAATAGTTATTGATTATTTTCTAGAAAAAATTACAGTAAAAATAATATTAAACCGTTAGAAGTATATTTTATCAATTTCACTTGTGCACAAAAAATCTCTAAAACTCATTCTATTATAAGGTTGAGTTAAGTAACTCAACTGTGGTTGAGTTAAATCTAATCCATTTCCTTTTATAAGTAAAGATTATTCAACTAATGACTAACATTATAAGAAAAATCTTAACTATTATTTTAGATTTAAGAATATAACTAGATTTATCACTGATAATAATAATAACAACTTATCAACAAACTCATAAAATATTATGATATCACTTTTTACTATTCTTCTTTCTTACATGTTAAATTTTCTCATATATACTCAACATGGATTCCTAAGACTTATACAAACCAATTTTCTGAAGTTATATCAGAATCCAAAATTCAAAGATTCAAAGAGCAAAACCTTTGCCTATTTCTTCTCTCTGAGTATGTAGGGAACTGCTAACTAGAATAAGAAGTATGGTGTAAACAAAACAAAAAAGAAGTAGTACATGGTGGGGAACACATGGCTAAGTAGAGCGTGATATTCTTCCATTCATTTTGAGTTGGCTTGGTATGGAAGAATTGATAGGACTTTGTGCTGCAAATACCCAATTAAAGTAAGTAATTAAAGTGGATATCATATGCTCTATACACCAGAAAACAACAATATAAAAGCACTTACGTAAGTCATTGGCCAAATTGCAACATTTGATATTTGTGTGCATAGAGCCACCATCTCACTTCTTGCAAGAATCCAACTTCATAAGTATAATATAAAAAAAACATTAATACATTATGTGAGGGACCAGCTAACCTTTTGTTATAAACTAGGTGCACTTTTAATAAACAAGTTGTTTCACCACTCCTGCATGCTACCTCTTCAACACATTATAATCTCAGCATTACAGTGAGTGCTTAGTGAGATATTCTAAAAGTACTAACTTTTCCAAAAGTATTTACTCTTGGTTTGTAGCTCTTGTTTTGTTTCTTTCAAATTTAACATATTGTTTTCTCTCAGTGACTTTTAAGTCTAGATTAATTCTACTAAACTAGTTTATAACTGGTTTATGAGATGAAGTTTACACTCACTTATATTTTTATCTTCACTTATATTTTTATCTTAAGAACTAAAGTTATATCTAGTCAGAGAAGGGATTTCCAACCAAATCTAATCTCTAATCTCCAACATATTCTTCAAAGAAGAGAGAGGGTTGTTTCTCCTTTGACTATTTAAGGATGCAAGCACTAGATCAAATGTGATATTCTAGACACTAGAACTACCATAAAGTGAAAATGAGTTTCCAACGCCTCATTTTGCATGCTAATGTGTTTCTTCTTCTGCTAATAGCTGGTTGTAATGCTCAACTTCGAGTTGACTACTACAGTAACACATGTCCAAATGTTGAATCGATTGTTCGCAGAGCAGTTGAGGTGAAACTTCAGCAGACAAAAGCGACAGCTCCTGCTACACTTAGGCTGTTCTTCCATGATTGTTTTGTTAGGGTCAGCACTATTATAACTCATTCTCTCTCTTTTCCTTTGCATGCATCAATTTTGGCAATATTTGATACTAAAACTTAATGTTATTTTGTGCATGTTGGACAGGGGTGCGATGCTTCTGTGATGCTAGCTTCAACAAACCACACATCTGAAAAGGATAATCCTATAGATCTTTCACTAGCTGGTGATGGGTTTGACACTGTGATCAAAGCCAAGGCTGCAGTTGACAGTGTACCTGGCTGCCAGAATAAGGTTTCATGTGCTGACATATTGGCAATGACAACTAGGGATGTCATAGCATTGGTAATAATAGGCAAAATCTTTTGCAATACAACTTCTAATTAAAATTCATAAATTGTTGTCATTTGTAGAGTAAGTTCAATCCTAGTATAACAGTTTTCTATACAATAATTAACAGCACAAGAAATAGAGACAGCACTATGATATATAAAGGTCAACAGAGACATAGTAACAAGAGTTTATTACATAGTTTCTAGTCTTGTCTAAAGGAAGAGAGGGAGATCAAGAGGGCATTTATTGTTACTTTTGGGATTGAATTAGTGAAGTATTTTGGGGAGATTAGAATCCCTGCATAATCCATAGAGTATCATATTTCTTTTGATTTGTCTTTATGATTCTGTTTTGGTTATGTGGAAAATAATATTTGACATTTGATTCCTTGTACAATTAGCTGAACACCAAATGAACATTCACTTGGTTTCAGACAGGAGGACCATCTTTTGAAGTGGAGCTGGGAAGGCTAGATGGGAGAGTCTCAACAAAAGCCAGTGTTAGACACCATATACCTCTTCCTGATTTCAAACTAGAACTAATCAACCAAATGTTTGCTTCACATGGACTAACCCTTACTGATCTAGTTGCTCTATCAGGTATTTCATTCATAATCAACAAAATACATGTTTGTGATCCATGAGTTTGAACTTGTTTTTTTTATGTTCATTGGGATGCCTCAAACATATGTTCTTCAATAACGATTGCAGTTTTAATCAATTTTCAAACAGCTTTTTAACTCCAAAGTCAATTATGAGCAATGAGGTTGAAAATTTATACCAAGCTTTATTACAATATTATTGTTGTGGCGCATACCATTTTGCTTCCTGATCCAAACAAATTCTAAACTAGATTGAAATGAGTGGTTTCAGGAGCACATACTATTGGCTTCTCTCACTGCAGCCAGTTCTCCAAACGTATTTACAACTTCAAAAGGAAGAAAGGCATTGATCATACACTTAATTCTGAGTACGCAAAAGAGCTTCAACGAGCGTGTCCAAACAATGCAGACCCCACAACAGTCGTTCAAATGGACCCAGTTACACCAACGAGATTTGATAACCAATACTACAAGAATCTTCAGCAAGGAAAAGGACTTTTTGCTTCTGATCAAGCTTTGTTTACTCATAAAAGAACAAGAGACCTGGTGAACTTGTTTGCATCCAACAACACAGCCTTTGAAACGTCTTTTGTAAGTGCCATTCAAAAGTTAGGACGAATTGGGATTAAAACAGGAAACCATGGTGAAATCCGGCGTGATTGCTCAATGGTCAACTGAGCTACTAATCGTGATTATGATCAGATCATTGTCAAATAATCTCATTAATTTCTTCTCTCTTCTTGTTTTGGGTTACTAAATAATGTCTGATACCAGCAAAAGGAATGATGATAACGCTAAAATTACAGTTAGAGTCGGTTTCGTAGAATTCTGATCAATAGTTTCAGAATAGACTAGTCATGAATTCAGTTTTTGGGGGCTTTCAATTCAATTCAATTCAAGCAGTCAATATTTACTTCATTTTTATCTGCTATTGCTAGAACTAAATTTCTATCCACATCAGTTTGGTTTGATTCAGTCCAATACACTTTTATCAAACACTTTCTTTTTAAAGTCAAATTTTCTTTCACTCCTTTTCCTTTGTACACGACGAATTAGCCTAAGATTGTTTCATAAAACTTTCATCGGTAGATATGAATAACAAATCATCTTCCAAAATTTCTTAGAAAAACTATAATCTGAAATCAAATCACGTACAGTTAGTCAGTGTAAAACACATACACAATAATGTAAGTTCCTCTAGATTGGTTTAGTTTCATTTATGGAAACTAAAACTGAATCAAACAGATAACTTTTATCCCAAAAAAAGTGTCAAACTTGGGAGCGTTTGAATATAGCTTGAGCTTATTGAAAGTTTTATATCCAAGCATTCTTTAAGCATAACGGATATGAGGTCATTTACAAATGCTGCCTTAGTCAATTATTTTTTCAGGCTTTTCTGTTTACATTGATTCTTGTGTTACGAAAACCCTGTTTGGAACCACTGGGGAAAGCAAGAAAATGAAGAATATGCAAGTCAACAGCACTTTTGGCCAGAATTGTTCACAACAAGCACACACCCAACCCCAAAATGAAAATAAGCTAATAATTCGAGGTTGTAAATAAGATCTTAAAGCCTGTCGCCACCAAATTATGCAGAGTTCAATTTAAGTACAAAAATACTCAACAAGTTCTACACAGATATTCAAGAATAGGAATATTATGTTCCTTTTGTGTTCTTGTGCGTTACATTTCCCTCCTAACAAGGCATAGTTTTCAGTTATGTCAGTGTTTAATTCTTCTCAGTGTTGCCCTCCAATTCCCTTCTCAACTGAAGAGAGAAATCATCACTGACATCATCATCATCCCAATCATCCTCCCACTGTTGAGTCACTTCCTTTCCTTCTTCCTTGTCATCCCACTCTGAAAGTTGTACAACAATATAGTGCAACAGAAATAAGAAGAAACATTAGAGTTACACCCACAACAAATCAAGTTGAATATGCAGTTTCTAGTCCAAATACCATCACCATAAATGAAAGAAAATAAAATATTTCAAGCAATTACATGAATCCTAATATCTGCACCCTAAAAGTGTTTATAGCTAACGAGAAACAGGACCAATAGCATGAAGAGCTAACTCATCACAGATCAATGCCTCATCTCAAATCCGATGAGTATGGCTGAAAATGTTAAAGCAGAACGGAATATACACAACATGAGTTCTAGTTCATATCAAGCACAACCTTTTTAAAAGAAAAAAGGAACATAGTGTATATTGCTTCAATGTCAAGCGTGCTGTACCCGTGCATCTCAAAATGTTACCTGCTATTCTAGGGCGTGGGAAGTTACAGGTTGCAATGTTACAATTATTAAATTTTAATTGTTAAATTGCATGAAGTCCTTTCACCCTGTGCATCTATCCCACATTGTTTGTTACTACAAAGCTCACCACCATTACTTCAAAAAGGGAAAGGAAACTTTAGCCCCATAACAATACCACAAGGTTCAAAATTTACATCTCAATTAAAAGAAAATTCTTGAGCCCAAAATGTACACCATAACATCCACAATCATACATAAGCTAAAATGAACATCAACCAATCTTTAGTGGTTTAATTTTTGTGTGAAATAACCAAGTATTGCAGATGGATCTTTAAGTAACCAACTAAAAAGAACCCATAGTTTTTGTATAGAAGAGGAAAAGTGCCTGAATTTAGAGGATTTGATGACATGGAGCTAATTTTTAAAAATATATCAGTGTTATATTGTAAGAGGAAAACTGCTAGAATTTATTGGTTTAGATGATATAGAGCCAACGTTTTGAAATATAATATCTCTACTGAAACCACTGTACCAACACACACACTTGATACACATTAATGTTGCCAAAATCAAGATCGTAATACAGATTGTAAGATCCTCCCAAAAGATACATAATTATACACAAAGATATATACATTTGATAAAGATGACAGATAAGAAAAATATCTTGCTAATGATAACAATGAACTAAATTTAAAACAAAAGTTCAAATATTCATGTCATAACTAATAGGTCTAAACAGAAAAAATAAAGAACATAATTACCTCATAATCAGCAAACCTAGCTCCTTGGAAAAGAAATAAAAAATAAAAAAATAAAATCAAAGTAAAGTAAAGTAAAAGATTCTGTAAAATAGGAGAATTAGGAAGAAATAAACAAGGCTGAATAGGTTTTTGGATCTTTAAAAGTCTATGCCGTCTTCTAGTTAGTCCCTAAAAGCAGCAAAATTAAAAATTGGTATCTCAAAGTAAGATTTGTCTTTCTCATTGAGACTTCGTAATAGAGTAAGTTTGCCAACAAGCCACTGTAAGTGACATGTTAGGCGCCACCTTGTCCTCGACTTGGCACAGCAAGTAGAGCTGATGTGTCACTTAATATGCCACGTTAGTAAACTAATTTTGTTAGTGAACATCATTCATATGAAGGACTAACAAGAAAGACAGATCTTTCCTTAAAACACTAATTTTGAATTTTGACACTTTTAAGGACTGATGAGAAGATGACAAATACTTTCAAGGACTCATTAAGTCAAATAAACAAAGACATAAAATAACAAATGTAGGTTTTGAAAAAAATAAACATATCAAAGTCACTGCGTCAGACTTAGAATCACAACACATCAAAAGTAGAGGAAAAAAAACAAGAAGAGGAGTTTCATATCGCATAGAGTAGACGAGGCACCACAACAACAGAACAGAGAAGCAATGAGAACTGCAACAAAAGAACAGACAAGCAAGGTTGAACCCAGCTATAGAGATGAACCGCAATAGCAAGCAAGCTAGAGATTCTTTGTTCACAATGGTAGAAAAGTGCATGTAAGATTAGACTACAATAACACAAACTGTACCTTCAATGCTAACATAAAATTTGTTACCAATTTTAGAAATCCCTAAATTGTGCAACAACATGCAAATGACCCCCACAATAAAAAGGGAAAAAAGAGGGTTTTCACTTTCAAATTCAATAAAAATTCTTTAATCCCTAAAGTTTTATTCTTTCCTCAAGTTCTCTATTAATACCAATCATCATTTTCTAGAAAAGATTTTTTTTTCTTACTGGTTTTTCTTTCAAAGGCGAAATCTCCTAAAATTAATTAATTAAACAATGAAGTATCCCGAAATTCAGAGAATTATTGGTCAATGTATCAAACCATTGCATCCTCTGAAGTAAATTAACTAACAAATGACACTAGTGAAGCATTAAATTTGTCGAATTCTGATGGATCAAAACGACGTCACATAGGTGATTCCAAATGCAAACATTCCAGAAACAAAAATCGAAACAAAAACAGGGTAAACGAGATTTGCGTGGAAAATGAAGAGAGAGTGAGATTACTACGATTGATTTACCTTCGTTGATTTCAAACTCTTCAAACTCATCATCATCTTCGAAGAGGTCGATCTTGACGTCCTCGGTGGCTGCTTTTGGTTCAGTGGCCATGGATAAACCTGAATCTGCAGTTATTTGGAAGACCTAAGTGCATACATTTGATGAATTCATGAGAAAAATAAACTAGGTTTGATAAATGGTGGTAACAAAGTGAGCAATTAGACAAGAGTTGAAGCAAACAATGATCCAATGAAAAGTATAATACTAAAAGTAAGAGGTTGGAGTGTAAACCGTATGAACAAAGAATCTTCTGCTCTTGAATCCCTAACGTGTGTTCTGAGGAAAGGTTTGAGTGTTATATAACGGAAATTGGGTGGGAATTTAAAAGAAAAAAGTGCATTATTAAAATTAAAAGGAAAGAAAATTTTAAAATTCATCTCTTCGATATTTTGGGCTTCAAATCCCTAGTTTCGGCTAAATATAATTTTCGTCCCCATACAAACTTTACAGCTTATTTAAATATGTCTTCTTCTGCAAAAAACTTCTAAAATTTCTTATAGTTAACTAATGGTTTAAGATTAGAAACAGAAAATGTTAGTATAATTAAAATAATAAAAAATATTTAAAATATATATATATATATTAAAAATTTCATTCAATAATTTATTTTTAACTTTGTATTTTCATTAGAAATAATTGTAATTTACACTTATTGATACTTTTATAATTTAATTATTTTTATGAATAATTAACTAAAAAATAGAAAAATAATATAATTTGAAATATATATATATATATATATATATTGTAAAAATAGTATTTAAAATATTATGTAGATGTTATTTTTAAAAAGAACAGTTGTTAAGTCATTTTGAAATAAAGAAAAGTTATTCAATTATTTATTTTATTAAATAAATAAATAAATTATTTTTTTTATTAAAAGGTAAAAATATTTAATTAAGAAGATGATATTAAATAAAGTTTTCAAATGATCTATCTCTTTGTATAACGTATAAATTGTCTATAATATTATTATTTTAAATATTTGTGAAATAATTATTTTGGATATTAGTCCAAAGTAAACCTATACGTTGTTTGATGTATATGTTATGATAATGATTGTTAATGAAGACTCAGAATAATTTTTAATATAATTCTAAATCATATTAGTACAAACACATGGGCATCTATGTATATTTTATATAATTAATTATTGTAATTTTCGATTAAATAAAATAGTGTTAGTAAACTTTGGGATGTGGTGTCTTAGAATGGTTGGTGCTTAGCATAAACTATTTATTACATCAAATTTCAACAACTTTTAAGTACAAATAAAATTAGTTAATCTCACGTCTCTGAGTAAATTCAATTACAAATTTAATGAAACAATGTTGATATATTGTCTACAAGAATTTATTAGAAAGAATAATGAATATAAGAGAGGATTTGATGTTATTCTAAACAGTAACATTAAAAGAAAGAGATTAAAATGATTAAGAAACAAATTGATCCTCAAGTTTATTTATTATTGAATTCTTCATCATTTATCATAGAATTATCATCATCCAATACCAACATAATCAAATTAATTAAACAGATGTCAATCAAATCATTAATTTTCTTACTTGCATCCAAGCATATTAAGCAAACAACAGATTATTTAGAGTAAAACAAACTAAACAAGAATTTTTATTAAAGAACAAAATTGAATTATCAACAAAAGTTCAAAAACAATACCAAAGCAGAAATTAAAATTCAAAAAGACCAGGCCATATAACATACTCTATTACAAGAATTGAAGAACAAAACCAAATTATACAAAACCTAAGAATTTAACGTAAAATCACAAGAGAATCAATCCAGAATATATATCCTCTTATGCAAAGGCAAATTGAAAAGAATTACAAAGAAGGAAAAAAAAATAAGAAAGAGGTGCAACTAGGTTAGCACATCTCCCGATGTGTATTGTGTTGTGTGTGAGTTGATATCTTTCCTGCTTATGAGTTATATCCATTTATAGGTTTCTTTTTCTTACATATTTCGGATTCAATTTTTGTTTTAAACATTTCTTCCAAATTTGTTTTCCCAAATTTTGTTTTTGAGATTTTGTAGATTTCATTCTCCAATTATTTTCCAATGATTTTATTTCCAATTTTTTAGATTCTCTGAATTTTTTTTTTCTTAGATTTTCTTTCCACCAATCTTTCAAATATTTTGTTTTCAAATTTGTTTCAAGTAAGCGAATTGGACTTTGCACTAATAGAAAAAGTAAGATTCTACATCGATTTTGAAAAACTTTCTACATTGATTCCGCAATTGATGTTGATACAAGTGATGTAGAAAGTTCATAACTTTTTACATCAGTTCTTTAACCGATGTAAAATATATCAATATTACATCAGTTGTATACACAATTGATGTAAAAGAGCATTTAAAAAGAAGAAAAAAAGATACATAATTACATCGGTTGTAAGCTCAACCGATGAAAAGTCTCATATTACATCGATTTCAGCTTACAACTAATATAATATGTGTCGTTATTTTCTTTAAAAATTTGTAAAATGTAATGGTTTGATAAATCTATAATTAATACGAGAAAACATCATAAAAATTTTTAGAATTTTCTGATATGTGTATATATGTGACATAAATGCAAAAAAATGTAAAACAAACTTCAAAAAACCTAATAGTAAACAGTGAAATATTGGAATTTGGGGAAGGCCAACCCCCTTCGTGTGTTGGTCATCACATTCTGTCTCTCATTTCATGCAAGTATAATTTAATTTGTCTCAATTTGAGTTCTCTATTAAAAGTTATGACTATTGAAAGTTTTTTCGTCCTAAATTTTGATAATTCAAAATCTATGATAAATCTATGTAATGTAAGAACTCTACTATCAAATATACACTAACAGAAGTTACTACTCAAAAATTTGGATAAAAAACAAATTTTTGACTATTTTTAATCAATTTTACAAAATCGTTAACTTGTTGCAAAGAGAAGTGGCAAGTGGCCTTCACGATTCACGGTTCACAATGGAGATAGGCTTATACGTCAAGTCTTTGTTTAGGCACCCTTTGTAACCTACAACATCAACGTAAAAACAAGTTAAACAAACCACACAGGTAAAAAATGTGAAACAAAGCAAAGAAACCAAATGTGGGTGAAACCAATGAGAATAACTAACAAAGACTCAACGCAAGCAGAGACCAAACAACACGAGGGAAAGATGAATAGAAAAAGCAATAAAAATATTAAGTTAAAAAATAAATTTATTTTATCGGTTGCTAAAATAATTGATGTAATAGGGTATTTATTACATAATATAATAAGTTTGTGCCAAAATTTTCTTTATTTTCTTATTCATCGGGGTTCATCTATTTAACCACGATGAAATAAATTTAGAAAACCAAATGGGATATAATAAACTAGCTGAAAACAATTTTAAGTTCATCTGAAGCGTAAAATAGTTATTTAACTATTTCAATAGTTAAACTATGTTTTAATCAATTAAAATCACTTAAATACACTTTTTTTAGTTATTTTAATTGATTGATTCGTGCTTCAATTGCTTGAAATAGAGTGAACAAGCTTTCTATTGAATGTTTTAAGAGTTTAACAGGTTGATATCTTATTTTAATTAATTGAAATGTTTAAGTTTGATTTTTTACATAGCTATAGCTATGAACATTTCAACTAGTTAAAAATGACTATAAGCGGTTGAAATTACATATCCTTCTTGAAGAGGAAAGTAAAATCATTTTTTAAACCAATTTGAAAACATATATTATCAAGATCAAGCATTTTCAATTTATTCACACACCTCCTAAGATAGAAAAATAGAAATGACTCATTTTTCATCAAACACTATGCTCAAAGGGGTTTGAAGTATCAGATAAAATCTTAAAGCTTGACTCTTCTAAGTTATGACCAAATTATCCTGCCTTTGAATAATTCAATTGAACGACCCTTCAAGCTCAATATCTCATTTATTTGATGATTTTAAAGTTCATTACAGAAAATGAAGTAAAAAACATGATATACCTTAATTAAGAGATTAAAGAAGCACTAAAATGATTACTAGATAAGTGAATAATTACAAAACATAATGAAATTGTGCATAAAAGCTTATTTTTCTTAATGAAAATTTAATCTACCCAGCCATTTGTGCAATCCAGTTTAAATTGAGAAATGTAAAAGAAAATTATCATAATCTGTTTACCAATTCTTATTTTGCTTAATAAATATATTGTTGATTAAAAATATTGAAGATGATTCAAAAGAAGAAAAAAAATAGAAAATGACAGAAGGAAAAATATAGAAATATTATTAGGATATTTTTGCACTTATTCATCCTTGTTCCCCCTTTCTTTGTTTATTCTTTACCTTTGAAATTCTTGTAAGTACCATATATTTACCTTGGTTTCATTATAACTTAACAAAAGACTTTTTAATCTTTAATTGCTCATGTTTCATTTCATAAAATTAGAATCTTATTAAGTTTATGATCACTCTCATTTTTAAGATGTGATTTGAAGGTAAACACCAACTTAAATACTTGAGAGATAAAGTGCATAATATTTCATCATTTAAATGAAGAGAACAAGAAAATATCAAATTACTCGGCAAGATAAGATTCATTCAACAAATGCCTAAGATTTGCAAATAACAAAATTAATTGACTATCCACTTGGTGGATGTGTATGTTAAAGGTTATAGTTGATAATTGCAATTCTATTATTATATAGCCACTAGAGCAAAAAAACAAAACTCATTCATTCTTACTTAAACCATGCATTTGTTAAACACAAATAAGGCACCAACTAAATTTGTTAAAGTAGCTATTTGTAGAATTAGTTAATTAGTTGTAACATAATTAGTTATAGATGTTAGTTGAAGTCACTTAAGAAAAGACATCACTTCCAACTTAAAACTTTTATTCAATAGATTTGTGTTCATTTTATCCATTTCTACATGAGACTTTTAACTCACCTTTGAATTCCTAACATTTTATGAATCAAGATTTTCGAAATATTTCTTTTTTAGTTTTCTACAATTGGTGTTCTTTGAGCTAATTAAAGTTTCGGAAATTTCTAGAATTAGTAAAACAAAATTCTAGCAATTATCCACAACACACACATTCATATTTGGTTCTAAAACAACAAGACTCACTTTATAAAGCAATATTTCATTTCTTACAATAAGTCTCAAATTTGAAATTCAAGCATCAAACAATTTTCTGCATATGTCAACAACATTATAAAGTGAACAACAGAACCTAGCAATATCTTTTGTAAATGCAATAACAAATGTTGGATGGCTTGGAATCACAATGGGAAACCAAGGTAAAGTCAAGTGTTATGGCAAGATGGTTAACTTAGCCACTTTTATGTTCAAATAACTGTGAAAAACTTCTTTCAATTTCTATCAATTAACTCATAGTGTCTAACATTTATTGAATTCATAATGATCTCAATTTATTGAATGTCTCATCAAATTAAAGATATTTGTAAATTATAATATATAAGTAAATGTAAATCCTATTTTATAAGATAATTTTTTAAGGTTGGGATAAATTTAAAGTTTAATTTTTAAAATAGTACAACAGTCTATTCCTAACAAAATTTGTTATACCTATCGTCTTACCTATAAATATTATTGGACTGCTATCAAATCACTTATAAATATCTATTTCTTCAAGATATTCAATACTCTAAGTTAGAAGGTGATTAGCAATATTACAAAATTATAGTATATCACTTATAAGTATATCACTTAGAAGGTGATAGCTGCAATTGTAATTTAAAACACTTTTAGAATACGACGACTACTTAGAGATAACATAGTAAAAATGGGGTAACTATCTCATACTCAAATTATGTTAGCTAGAGGAAAACACATACTTAGATTGAGTTCGATATTGACTTATTGAGCAAAGGTATCAATACCAATGCATTGAGCTTTTAGTATGATCTTAGTAAACAATAACACTAGCATACCACCAGGTAAAAAGATGATAGTAAACCCTACCAATTATGTTATTTGATAAGTAAAGAACATAGTATCTCCTAGAAAAGATGGAGACAGTGAGAGAGACCATTCAAATTTTCACAGGACTCATTTTCTTATGCAACTTAAAAAGATGGATTGAACATGGTCTTGGAGTCTTTCTTCGTCATTATATGTGATTTTTGTTCTCAAAAAAAGCACTGAATCGATTCTTCTTGAAGCTTGTCCAAGCTCCTTAAACTGTGTAGTGCTGCTGAATTGTGTCAATGTCAAGCCCCTTCAGCTTCACCACTGACTCAACGTGTCCCTTTAGAGTATGAAGCTCCCTAAGCCTGTGTGACACAAATTCAATTATTGTTAGAAAAACATCATACATCTCACTTATTGTTCCTCAGTATCACATCTTAAAATATCTAGCAACACCTACTCTCAGGCACTGTTTTCAACACAAATTTTATTAAGCAGTGAAATTCACGTGAATCCCATAAATGAGTGAACAAGTCTCACAACTGAGTAGATTCCACTGCATTTACTATCAGTAGTGCATTGCAAAGAGTGTTGTTCAATGCTCACATTTCTCATATACCAAAATTGTTACTTCCAAAACCATTTTAAGCACTACCTGAGTCTAATATACTCCTTGTGAACTCATAAAAGCAAAAATGAACTAAATTCACATTATTAAGAATGTTTCATTGAATAAGAGTACATTTTCTAAGTTGGAGATGATTCCTAGAATTAAGCATAAGGGTATTTTTAAATAATAACAAGATTAATTAGAACTTTGAGAGTCATAATTTGCTTATATGTATGTCTACTAGATTCTTTTCTTTTTGTTGATGTATGAGTCTAGAGGAAGTATAATAGTATAACTTCATGAGTTACCTTGCAACTTCAGCTCGTCTCTTGGCTTGTTCTGCAATCTCTGAAAGCTCCCTGTAGCTATTCTTGTCATTGAAAAGGTTGGAAGTTTCAGGTGGCTGAAGACCATGAAGTGTCCTCTGTGCAGCCGCCCATTGAGCCTCCCTCTCTTCTTTGCCGTAGTCTTTCTTTGTGGTGAAAGCAGTCTGTGATCAGGGAACATGAATATGAACATATGAACCTCTATTCCTTTGGAGCAGATCAAGAATGCAACAAATGTTAAGTAGGAGAAAATGGAAAGAACATACCTTGTTCTCCAAAAGATTGTCCCAAGCCTTCCCACTTAGTATATAGCGGATTGCAAATTTGAGGAAATCAAGAGGGATATAGGTTACAACACTGTAAAGCCAGATTACACCAGCCCAACCCCATCCCATTCCCTTTATTCTTGCAAAGCCCCAGTTAGCATATACTGCTATAAAAGTTGCTAGCTGTCAATTACAGCACAAGTTATTTTACCTCCAAAGAAAGCCAAGAAAACTAAACAATCATTTGCATTTAGAAGCAGATCACTGCTGATGGGAGAATAGGAGGTTGAATCTTACCAACTGAGCAATCAGAAAAGCTCCTAGTAGGAGAAGACCTGGCCTTTCAACAAAAGACCAACTGCGGGACCTTGTGACAAAGATTAGAGCCTGGCTTATTATACTGACTTGTAGGTATAAGGCTGCCATCATTTCATCAGGACTATCTCTCAGTGGCCTCACACCAAACTTGTTCTGCAAGAGTGAAAGTTGTGCTCATAGACCATGGTTTTCAACAAGATGGAGATCCTATTGAGGTAAAAATGAAACAAAAGTACAAGTTATGTACCGAGAAGAAGTTGGTATCTTTCATTGCCCAAAAGAATATCACTGTCATTAGAGCCAAGTAGCTGCCTAGCACAACGCCAGTAGCGAATATCTCCCTCAGTTTCCAGCTATCAGGAAGTGGAGAGGGTTTCACTCTATCCTTTGATATGGTCATAATGGTACCTAAACACATGGTGGTATAATGACATCAGTTTAAACAACTTAGCAGAATTGGAAAAGGAAAACAACATGAAAGTCAAGAAAATGTTATCTTACCATCATTTAGTATGGCAATAATCAAAACCATGAAGGGTGCAAAATCAAACTTCCAGATCAACGCAATAAACAAGAAACCAAACTACCAAAATAAAAAATAAACCACATTAGTTTATGATTCAATTGCATGAATATGCAGAAAAAGTTTGACAGCTCTCTGTATCAACCCAATTTCAACACTTACCACAATACGGATGGTGATTGACACAGCATAGATCTGTTTCACAATTGAATTTTTAGATATCAGACAACTAAAAACGCTAAAATAAAGCCAGGTAGTAAAGGGATGCAAGGAAACTAACAGTATAGTTCTTCATCCTCTGGAAAATTGCCCTGCTGGTCAGCACTGCACTAATAATGACACTTAGACCAGGTTCAGTGAGGACAATATCAGAAGCACTTCTAGCAGCATCTGTGGCATCGGCAACAGCAATTCCAATATCTGCTTTCTTTAACGCAGGGGCATCGTTTACACCATCACCTGTCATTCCACATATATGCTTCCTCTCTTGCAGCCGCTTAACAATTTCGTATTTGTGCTCTACAATATCATACAAAGAGTAAAGGATTAGAACATTTGAGGTGTTGCTAAACATAATTACATTGTTGATAAATATAGCAGTTTCAATACTTGCATAGAACTTAGAAGCCATGGAAGAATAAAGGGTGTTTGAAATAGTTGAAAGGGAAAGAAATTGATGATTTGGTCATCACTACAATTATCATCTGAACAATGAAGTAAATTATATAAACCTTTGGCATAAATATGATACACTCGTTACATATATAAATCTAAAGGACCTACCAGGAAATACTCCTGCAAATCCATCAGCCTTCTCAATCAACTCATCAACTGGAAGAGCAGAAATAGAGGCATCCTTGTCTTGGCCAAGCAATGCAGATGAGGGATACATGTTTGTTCCCATTCCGAGCCTTCGGCCCGTTTCCTTTCCAATGGCAAGCTGATCCCCTACAGTATGACAGAGCCAAAAGCAAGTTCAGAGCTATAGGCTTTCACTATACAGTTCAAGCTGCTAGAGATCATGACTTCAAATCCTACCAGTAATCATCTTAACATTCACACCAAGATTAAGAGCTCTTCTAATGGTTTCAGCACTATCATGCCTGGGAGGATCAAACAATGGTAGCAGACCAACAAATTGCCATGGTCCACCAGGAGCATCCTTTGATTTTTCAGGTACTTCCTGTTGCACAGATCATATAAGGGTTCAATAAAGGAAGGGTATTCGTTTCTAATCAAACATAAAACAAGACACAGGGTTAACAAGCTTTGCTTACCTGTCTTGCAACACCTAAAGATCGAAGTCCACGCTCAGCAAACTTATCAATTACTGCATGAACCTTTTTTCTGACATCCTCTTTGCAGTTGCAAAGCGTGATTATCTGAAGCGGGAGAAAAACATTAATTTTTCATCTTCAAAAACATATCATAAGATTGAACCAATGAAACTCATATTTACCTGCTCAGGAGCCCCTTTGCTAGCTCTATGCCAATTTCCATCAGAATCAATGTAGGTAAGTGCAGTCCTCTTGTCTACAGGGTTGAATGGAAGGAAATGTACCTCTCTAATACCACTACGTGCCTGATGAATCAGAACATCAAAATTATACTTATATCCAAAATTCAAGTTTCTTTTTCTTATACAAAAGAGTTAGATTTTAGTATATATATATACCTCCTTTGGGTCAGCAAGCATGCCAACAATTGCAGCATCAATGGCATCCTGATTTTCAGTCCTGGAAGCTCTGGCTGCCAGAAGAATAACATACTCTTTCTCAACACCCTTAGCAAACACCTCAATCAAGTTTCTATCAACACTCAACTTATTCAGAGTGAGAGTCCCAGTTTTGTCACTGCATAGGACATCCATCCCTGCCATTTCCTCAATAGCTGTCATTCTTTTTGTGATGGCACCCTGCTGAGAAAGCCTGTGAGAACCAATAGCCATAGTGACAGACAACACTGTTGGCATGGCAATGGGGATTCCTCCAATCAAGAGCACTAACAGATTGTCAATTCCATCCCTGTACCTTCGGCGTTGAATTGGGTACATGACTATGAGCTCGATGATGATTCCAACAGCAATTGAGCAGATGCAGAAGTTACCAATTGCTGTGAGCACTTTCTGAAAGTGTCCAACTTGGTTGGTGCTGTCCACTAGATGTGCTGCTTTCCCGAAAAAGGTGTGCACACCAGTGGCAATGACAACTGCTTCTATCTCTCCCTTCTTAACCGTTGATCCTGAAAACACTTCATCTGAGGAACTCTTTGTCACTGGAAGAGATTCTCCAGTCAAAGCAGACTGATCAACACTCAGAGGATCACCCTCAAGAAGACGAGCATCAGCCGGAATGATATCTCCTAACTTGATGCTGATTATGTCTCCTGGTACTAAAATTGCAGCATCTTGTTCACTCCATCGCCCATCCCTTAGTACCTAAATTAAAGCAACACAAGTTTTAACAAACATCGATGAAAAAAAACTGGTTGCATAACCATAAGTTTTCATCCATACAAATTAGTCCTTTGAACAATGAAGTAGTTTACAAGTTCACAGCTTAGTCAGACAAGCTTATGTACTAAACTTTCTTACAATTATTTAAGTACTTATTTTATGATGTTGTTCTTGAATCAGAATTGGAGTTTCACCTAAGAAGTCTATGTAGACATTTAATGCAAGCCTTGCTTACACAAATCTCTGAGGTGAAACCAGTTTTTATTACATAACAACAGCAAAAACACCTAAGAGACTGTATCATAAGTTTTGTCTTAAACTCATTATCAAGTCAAAACTTTTAGGGGCCAAAACAATACCTGTTGCAACTTTTAGGGACCCAATTGTGAATTAGCTTAAAAAGTTTAAGGGTAAAATGAAAACCTTAGTCTTGGGAGCTAAACCAGCCATAAGAGCAGCAGCAGCATTTCCAGCATTGTTTTCCTCAATGAAACTGATTGTGGAGTTGATCACAAGCAGAGCAATGATTCCCACAAAGTCTTGCCAATCCGGTGGCCTTCCTCCTCCATTTGCCAAAGCAATGGCCATGATAGCAGCAGCTTCCATGACCCAAGACAAAGGGTTCCACATAAAGCCCAAGAACTTCAAAACCTTGCTCTCCTGTTTCATGACACAACAAGACATCATCACCCACATGCATCTAATAAAGGAAAAAACATAAACTGCAATGAGTTTTTTGTGAAAAAACATACCTTTTTCTCTTCCAATTTGTTTGGTCCAAAGACTTGGAGCCGGTTGGCCCCTTCTTCTGATGTTAAACCTGCTCTTGAACATTTCAGCTGCTCAAACACTTCCTCTATTGGAATGCGTTCCTGGGAACAAGGTTATGTTCAATGAGTGTTATTACTCAAATACTTACCAACATGAACAAAAAAGTGCACAACTTTTATGTAGCTCATTAATTTTGCTCTTTCACATATACTACTAATGGATAACATATTCATTCCGTCAGAAGTTTACATTCTCAAACTTCTGCAAAACTTCACATCAAAGTTCTTCAATCTGTTAGGAATAGTGTTTTGACCCCACATACCAACCATTAAAAAATAGAGTAAAATAATACCAAAGAAAATTAAAATTAATATTTCATTAATTTATCTTCCTAGACAAAATAATTTCATTTTTTTTATTTTACTCTCACTGCTCTTTAAAAGTTTTCGATTAATCTTTCTTTTAAACAATAATTTGTGCTAAAATTCAATAACAATTGCATGGATTTTGTTTCTAAAATAAAATCAAAGATAGCTCTAAAAAATAATATGGTGTTAGCTGGGAAAAATTGGTGTTTACATACCCAAATTTAGTTGTGTAACATTAGTCACAAATCATTTTAATTTTCCTTAAAATTAAAATTAAAAAATAATAATATAAGTTAATATGAACTTTAACCTGATTTCTTTATCATTATTTTTGTAATATTCATTTGATTAAAATTATAGGGATAATGAATTGGTTAAATTTAATTACAAAATTATTCAACCGAAAAGGAAAAATAATTAAGACATTTTTTATGAGTTTAAAAAAAATCATATCAATAGCATAGATTCTTGGAATCCAATTGACCAACTGAACTGTAATTCGGTTAGATTAAAAATCTATTGAAAGACATGTGATGATTAGATCCAAGATGCAAGTTTAGAGTTTCACACTCAAAGAATATTCGATTCCCTTTTGCCATGAAAAATATTGAAAAGTAATAAAATTATATTAACCTTTTTATATTATTATAAAATGATATTCATAATTTCTCTAATCTTTAAACAAATATTTATATTTTTTACATTTTTAATAAATAAATTCAAATTTATGATATTTTTAATAAACTTTACTGCATTTAATTTATTTGAAAAGTATCATATTAGGTAAAACTTATACAAAAATTATGAAATGTGATTTTTTTTACTATATAGAAATTAAATATTTTTTACAAAAAAATATTTTTTACAAATTAGATAAAAAAAAGTGTGAATCACCTTATTAAAAACATAAACAAAGTAAAAATTATTTGTTAAAATAATAAAGAAAGTTGGTATTTATTTAAAAACAATGTCTACAGAACAATTTATTAAAAACAGTATAAAAAGAATATATATATATATATATATATATATATATATATATATATATATATTATTTTTCTTGTTTGAAGTAAAAAAAAAAAAAGTGTATAAAGCAATGTTTTTACCCTTAATTCCAATTAAAGCATCTAATTTTATCCACTTTGAATTAAAGTGAAATATGTCAAAGATTCTTATATTGCAGGAATCATTTAACACACTAGAAAAAGTAACAAGAAAAACCTTAGTAGGAGAAAAATAATCTTAGAATTTTCTTGAGGCATAGTGTAAAAGAAAACAGAGAACCGTGCCCGAAGAAACAACAACTATTTCTAGTTCTTATTTTGCTGCCACTGATCACCATCGTACGGTTTCAGATTTCTTGGAATTTGCAAAATGCAATATCTTTTTTCTTTTTTCTTTTCTTTGCAAGCGAAAACATCATCACAACAACCTTAATCGCTGTCATTTCATTTAATTCAATAAAGTACAACAATTATAGGATTTTAATATTTCAATTTCAAATTATATTAAATATGTCAATTAAAATTCAAATATAAAATTGGTACAATTTTAATCTTTTTTCAATTAAAATATTTTACCATGACATTTCTAATATACCTTTTCTATCAACAAATAAAACAACAAATGGTTATCATTTTTCAAATATATATAAAATATTTATAGATTCTACATTAGAAACACACCATTTTTAAATGTTTTAAAAGACTAAAATACAATTAACTTAAGTTTATAGACTAAAATCAATCAAGTGCTAGTTATATAGTTAATAATTGTGAAAACAATGACAATTAATAACTTGTGGAAATTTCAAACAACCAAAAATAAAAGTTATTCAATGATATGATAAAAACCTAAGAAAACAAATATGTTGTTGTTGACTTAACAGAAAAGGTCACACATCTAATTACCAAATGACGTTTTGGGTAGTCACAGATTAGCAATTTCCCAAGAGTAGTTAGTCACCAAATTACGTATATCCTAAGAAATTTCAACATACATCTTTCATGTGTTCATTCAAATACGTACCAAATACGTATGTACTAAATATGTGAACACCAAACAATAACATACGAATCTTCTGAATCATTGAAGAGAAAATTCATTAATAATATACAAACAAATCTAATGAATTATCCAGGTGTTAGACATCATAGATTAATACTATTCTTACCTGGTAAAAAATGAATAGTAATTATTTGTTCTGAGAATTTATAGCTTCTTCAAGCACACTATTAGAATATCCACCTCACAAAAATAATTTTCATAAAAGAATATTTATTTTTTTCATTTCATTGAGTTTGGAGGGTGTGTCAGTGCAAACCAAAGCATCATTCAGAACTCGTGAATTTTCCCAAAAAAAATATGATTTTTTTAAGAAAACACACAAACTACCACCGCAAGAAAATTTGAAACTCTGAAAATTTTGTCACGAAAGCTAGAAAATTTAAAATCATTGACTGCATGTCTGATTTAAAATTATTACAATATTTGTTTATTACAAATTTGAATAGAAAATTGGGTGTTTCATTTCAATTCATGAAGAACTGATGAAAGAAGAACTGTTTCTAAAGTAAAGAATACTTTTCTGAACCTGTTAAAACATGTACTGTTTTCATAATAAAAAAAAGGGGGAGAAAAGGAAATTAAGAAGAAAATGGTCATGGAAGTGGTGAGAAAGAAAAGGGTACATGGATGAAGAAAAAAACAAAAGGGTACACAGAAATTTGACAGATAAAACAAAAGGGTACATAAAAATCACAAAAAGAAGAGAAGGGTACGCAGAGAAAAGAAGAAGATGTACCAGATCGACGTTCTCGTTTTTTATCTCTTCGAGGCTGATGCCACCCATGTTGATGGATGGTGAAAAGGAAGAAGAAGAAGAAGAAGAAATGAAGAATGAGTGTGTGAATTATGTGAGAGAGATGAAGGGTGAAGGAGAAAGAGAGGGTTAAATAGAGGGGGTTGGAGGGTGCATGAGTGGAAAAGTCCAAAAGAAAATAAATGCAGAGAGGGGAAAAAGGAAGCAGAAGGAAAGAGATTGAAGGTGAAGACTTTGTGAAGAGATGAGTTAGTTTGTTTGGTGATGTGAAAGTGAAGCCGTGAACCTCTCTGGGTGCTCCCTTTTTTTTTTTTTTTTTTTTTCTTGAGTTTTGGGGTGTGGTGTGTCTTGTGAACTGTGATTTATATATACATCATCATCTTCAGCAGCAGCATCATGTGTGGCTACAGAGAGTACAAAAGTTGAGTCACTGTAGTACAATTTTATTACTCACATTATTACTATGCAATGGAAGAAGAAAGTGAAGGGAGAAAAATGGTTAGGCATGGGTGGTTCCTGTTTCTGCTGGTGGGGTCCACACTCCACTATTACCACTTCTGGTTTTGTTTCTTTTGAGGAATGTTCTAAGACAAAAAATTAGGGTTAATTGTTGGATATCATCTCATCTTTGTTTGTTTGTTTGTTTGTTTGTTTGAGTAATTGTTCTTGTAACTGTTAAGTAAGATTGGAATGTGAGATGATGCTTGAAAAGATGTGTGAAAAATGTTGGATGAGACTGTTGTGATTCTGATTAAATTAAGAATTTAATCTATGAAGTTGTAAAATTGATTCCAAAAGTATAAATTCCCAGTATAAAGTGATGAATATTTTTTTCTTAGTTTATATTAAGTAGAAGTAGGACAATAATATATAAGAAAAAGAAATATTTACATCAAATTTTAGTTAAAATGTGATGTTTTTATTGAGTCATTATATCTTATATCCTAGTTTTGAAACCCCACTTTTTCCTTGTAATAGTATTAATGTTAGGGTTTTTTAGGTGTTTCTTGAGTTTGGTGATTTTTCTATCTTAAGCTAGTTCTATTAAAGTTTTGATAAAAATAAACAAATTATTAATGTTATACAAGTTATTGAGGATTCAAATTTCATAAATGGTGAATGTATTTTTTTCTATTTTAATTTTAATAAATTGGAAATTTTTACCTTAAAAATTTAAAAAGTTGAAGTAATTAAGAAAATAAGAAACCTATACCACAATTTTTCATTGAATAACAGTATACAAATTTACAATATAGTCTTTTTTATCAAATTTACTTTTTGGTAGTATGATTATTACAATACAATATTTTACAATCATTAAATTAAATTTATGTCAATTAAGTTAATTTATTTTTTAAATATATTCCTTTTTAGTAAGTTAATTAAGTTCAAATAAATTTTAAATTTTACTTTTTTCATTAATTCTTTGTTAGCTTTTAAAAAATTCAATTAAAACAAAAAAGGTAAACAAAAACGGCATTCAGCTTCTATTATTATTTAAATTAAATTTTAGTATTCCTTAAATTAAATTTGACATTGAAAATAAATTATGAATAAAAAATCTAAGAAAAAAACAAATAAATAAATTGGGTCAACTGAATTTTCAGAGATATAGTTAAATTAAATTTTAATAATCACTAAATTAAATTTGACGTCAAAAATAAATTATGAATAAAAAAATCTAAAGAAAAAAACAAATAAATAAATTGGGTCAACTGAATTTTCAGAGATATAAATGGAAAATTGAAGTTACAAAAGCTCCATTACATTGAAGCTATAAAAAATATTTATTACATTATAGCAATAATTTTGAATCATAACTTTCATAGTATATATGAAAATAGTTTGACCTGCCACACGTGCTCCCACTTTCCGTGTGTCTTACACAACCGCATCTCAATTCGGCATCTGTTGGATTATTCAAGAGTGCCTTAGTAGTTTGTCAATAATAATATTATTATTATTAGTCTTCTTAGATTATAGTATATAATATAAAGGTTATATTATTAATTTAGTTTTTCTTAAGAAATTAATATTTTTTAATTATTAATATCTATTTCTTAATTTATAAAATTAATGTAAAAATATTCTTTTCATCCAATTCGCATCAATTAATACTAAAAAAATTAACCATTCATTGTGAGAGATACAACTGTTATTATAGTTTTATTCTTTGAATTTTAAAAATAAAAAGTGTAATTTAAAAAAATAATTTTTTCATGCTTATAATTTTTAATGTCACTAGATATATTTTATTTTGACTAAATTTAAAAATATAAATTTCAAATATTTAAAAAAATAAAATAGTAATTTAAAATTTTCACTTTTAAAAATAAAATATAATAGGCTAAGTTATACTTTACTCAAATTCAAGGGATAAAAAACTGTTTTTTTTTTTTTTAATAAAAGACTACAGACAAAAAAATCTTAAAAATAAAATAGAGGAAAGCATAATTTAGAATTTATAGTAATGCTAATAAGTTATATTTGAAACATTAATAAAATTATATTTTAGTTTTCTTTCATTAATTTATAAATAGTATAATAAAATTTTACATAAAGTTTCTCATAAATCGTATATTAGAAAATTTTCACCAATTTTTTTTTTTTTTTGTCTTTCACAAAATATCGTTGTTGTAAACTCAATACTTTTTGTATGTCAGAAGATAATAAAAAATAAACAAGAAAACATAACTATATGTTTTATTTTACTTGGTTCTATAAAATGAAAGAAAAAGAATACTCAAATTTTGACTTTTAAAATTGAACTATTTATATTTTTCTGTTCAAAATTTAATTTTTGTCCATTCTTCATTTTTCTTTCTGATGCTAAAAATGCACAATTATGTATTTTTAACAAAGTTTTAACTATTTTATAAAGAAAATAGTAAAGTAAACATAGATGTATTCAGTATCTTGAAAATAAATAATACTAGCACACTTCATAAAAAATAGAACAATTAGTAAAAATAGTTTTAAATTTTAAAATTATTTTAAGTATGCTTGAAAATAAATGGTTTACTTGAATCCTTTTGTTAAGTCATCTAATGTCATACTTATAAAATACCAAGATGTTTTCTTAAAACAAAATTTAGGATAGAGAATTAATGATTCAGGAGACTTATCAAGACAGTTATAAATAAAATTTCAATGTTTTTAAATTTTTTAAAATATAAGTTATTTCATTGTTTTAACTCTTATCCAATGAATATTCAATAATTTAGTAACATTGGCTTTGGCATGATTCCAATCACAATCAAATTATTGACATTATTCTTCATGTTGTTCTTACTTGTCCCACAAAATATAGGTTTAAAAACAACGACCCATCAGCATTATTTTTTAGGCAGCATACCAACCAACACTAAGTTAGTAGAGTTTGGTAGTTTATTTATGCAATTTTGCAAAATAAAAATATTTGAATACTATCATTAACATAAATATTTTAATAACTAGAATTGATCAATTTAAGCATGTATATGTATATATAGAGAGAGAAAAATAAAAGAAAGAGAGAAAGATTGATCATTTTTTTCTTTTCTCATATTGAAAAATATCTCTTTTCCTTAATCCCTAGAGTAGGATTATTCTCCTTTGTAGCTTGCTAATGTAGGTTCGGTAAATAATTCTTTAAATTCAATTTAAAACTAGTAGTTTAGTATAATATTTAGTGTTTGAAATTGTAACAATGGTTAAATTATTTCCTAAAATTACTAAAATAATTAATTAAAAATTAGTGTTGTTGATGAGGTATCTTATATTGAATATGTTATTTTTTTGTTTAATAAAAATATTTTTGTATGAGTTTAAATATGCATCTCTATGTGTGAATAGAGTTTAAATATGTATCTCTATGTGTGAATCTATGTGTGAATAGATCACTTTCATACTATTCACTATTATTATGAGTTTAAGAGAGTGAAGATGAAGAAGAATATTTCAAAAATATCTTTCAGTTATCCATTATCAACATAGTTTTTTTGTCTAGGCAAGTCAAGATGATGTGTCCAAAGTCTAAATATTTAAATTTTTTTATCTCATTTATCTTTTCTTGAATTTGGAAATTTGACAACAAAGATGATGAGTTATGTGTATTAAAGGATTTAGAATAAGGAGATCGAGAATGAATCTTGGAAGAACGTTTACCATGTTCTTAGAAGAAATTTACCTCATTTCTTGATTTGTCTTTCCATGAGTAGGAGTGGGATGCTAACTTCTTATAAGAATTTCTCCTTTTAAATTGGAGTTCCACCTTAGCAGCTTGATGGAAAAGTTCCTTCAAATTCCTATAGTTACGAAGCTTTACTATGTCTTGAATGACTTTATTCAAGCCATTCATGAATATAACTATGGTGGATCCTATAACTTCACATTTTATAAGGGAAACTTACATCTTCTTATAGTATTCCTATACACTCTTGTTACCTTGTCTTAGCCTTTGAAATTGAAGGATGTTTTCCTTCTTGTATTTGACATTATCCTAAAAATCTAGTAAAATAAAGAAGAACTTGTAGAAGGTTTCTCAAGAAAATAAGCTAAATAATACAAAAATTTAAAATTATAGAAGTATTGACCTTTTTCGGCAAGTGTACCGAGTCAAAAGTAATATAGATTTATAAAGTAAGGATGTCGATCCCACATAGAACAATTTTGCTATTAAATCTCAAATTCACGACTCACTAAGCAAATAAAAGTTTCAAGATGATTTGATTATAATTTGAATTAATAAAGACAATTAAAGAATAAATAGCAATTATAAAAAGGAGTTTGTATGATCTAGAAAGACTCTGGAATTGAACTTCATCTATCTCCCTCATTCATATTTTGGATTTGATAATAAAGTACAATATTAGTAACTACTCGCCATTGATGTACATATAATAATCATTCACACCGATTCCTTTGATATGAAATTCATAACGTAATTTCCTAAACACTGATCCCTCAGCTATTTAGTAAATCACCTAGCATTAAGAACATATGTTATAGCATCAATACACTGAAACCTATCCCTGGTATTCCAATATATTGAGTATTTTCATCTAAGTCAGAAACTCAAAAGTACTTCCTAGTTAAATTTAAGAATCAAAATCAAGACTCTATTAATTAGATAAAATCTAACATTAAGTGCAAGATGAAAATACCAATAGAGTAGAAACTGAATATTATATTTAAAATCACCAAAATACAAATGAGTTCAAAAGATTACATTCAATCCCAAAGATGAAGATTTAGGTACTCATGGTAGCCATTACAACCCAAGGAAAGAAAGATTGCAGAGAAGAAGAAGAATCACATAATTGCTCTCGTTCTTGACGGCTGCTCTTCTTCCTCCAGATCTAGATGTCTCACAAAACCCTAACAATCTCCTTTTAAACTCAGTTTTGGGCCTAGGTTAAGTGACTTTTCTCTTGGGCTTTTTTTATTTTAAACTTTTTATTTCTTTTCTTCATGAATCTTCCAATCTATCATTTTCTTCATTTTTTTATACCTGAAATTTCTTAATAATTGAGATTAAATGATTTCCTTTAACTCGGGACTCAAAACATAAATTTAGATCCAAAAAATCTAAAATTGAAAGTAATTACTATTTTAAATAACACTTAAACCCACAGGTACTCAATCTTTCTCATATGTAAAAACACTCAAAATTGACACTTATTAAGAAGTCTCCCGTATGACAAAATAGCTTGGAAAAGACATAGGTTGGAACAACTTATTTGGATAACAGAATAATGCTAACCTAGATTAGAAAAGATAACCCTAGGTGTTTATGTATAAAATGGAGTATCATAGCTCCTTTTAGAGCAGATAGGATGTGCCTCATTGTTCTACAAACAAGATCATTCATGTCTTATGAAATCACCTTTGAGTTGGATATACATTTAAGAATTTGAATAACATTTTGTATATTCTTTATATGAGAACATTACTTGCTTAATTGAGTTTTCCTAATTGATCTCTCATTCTCTTTGCCTTTCTTGGAGCATCTAAGAGAGTGTGTCAAGAGACTTCAAGGATTTTTGCCGACCTTCTAGGTTGTGTACATTCGATAAGATACTCATGACCCTAAACCATTTTCTTTTACTTTACTCATGTTTACTATCATTTATTATCAATTTCCATTCCATCTCTTCAATATATTTCATGTTCTTGTTAAACTTTCATCTTATGTATTTTCATATCTCAAACCTTACCAAGAACCATCCAAAAAGTACATAACAAAATTTGGTCAAACTCCCTCAACACACCTTAACCAAACTTCTATCAAGAATCCTGACAAGAACTCACCAAAACAACAAAACCTCACCTATAGGCTAGAGCCTTTAACAAATAAACACCTAAGAAAGGTTTCATAATTTTTGAATCAAACCTTAGGTTCTCCTCTATTGGTTGCACCAATCCCAAGCCTTAGAACATCATAATTCCAATTAAAGATCAACAATAACCTAATTCTACATGAACTTAGCTTTCACAAAATTTAGTTGAGTCTCTCTCCAAGAAACTCAAAAAGAACCAACCAAACTCCCTTTCAACAACCTTTCTAAGACCATCTCGACATCTAAACTTATTTCTCCAAAACCCAAACAAGATCATAGGCACCAATAAACTACCAAGAACTAAGCTAAGAAACCTAACCTTCGAAGCTTAACTCGTTTTTATTTTATCTTTCCTTTGTAGTTTGAGAGGACGATCCTCCTTTTCAATAAATCTAATGAGAACCAGAAAATGAAGTGTTCAATCAAAGAATAAATTGGAGAAGACATCTCAATAAGACATTAAAGAATTCAAAAATGTAATAAACATATAAGAAAGTCTCTCATATGATGAGTAAAATATTGAAAAAAGGCATAGGTTAGAATAGTATTGTTTCACAACTTTCTTCATAGTTTTTCATGTTTTTTTTTTATAGAATAAGTCTAACCTAAGATAGAATTAGGAAATGCTAAGGAGACTATGTGTTAAGAGAAGTTTCACACTCTTCTTTAGAGATTAGATGGTATGACCCTTATACTATTAAGGAAGCATCATCCCTTCATGTAAAACACACATTTCAAAAATAGAAACTCCTTTAGCTTGAAAGCTTGTAAGTGAGTTTGAATGTGAGAGAAATGTTGCTTGGTTGAGTTTTTCCATGTAGCCTTCCTAGCTTTTGTCTTCTTAAAGCTCCAAGAATAGTTTCAAGAGACTTTCCAAGGATTATAGTTGCCTAACCTTGCATTTGTACATTGGTAAGGTACTCACCACCCTACCTTACCCATGTTCCATTTTCTTTTCCATTAACACTTTCTTCCATTGTCAATTTCCATTCCATTTCTTACATCTATTGTGTAATCTTGATAAGCTTCCCATTAACCTCACCACCTTCTAAAGCTATCAAAATTCTTCCAAAACACAAAACCATATTCGACTACCACCCTTCCACTCACCCTAATCGAAGTCACAAAAGAAATTGTCCAAGAAATCTCTGCACACCTCATCACCATATCACGCGACATTCACCTCTTTCACCCCCTCAAAGTGAAAATTTCACCAACCTAGATAGACAAACTCCCCTCACAATTTGTAACAAACCCCCTACCAAAAGAAAACCAGGAAGACTTATAACACCTTCTTGAAAGTTTGCATCCTTCTTTGTGTGTTGTATTCTTAGAGGCTTGGAGTGAACTTTTCTTGGTACCTTTGTAGCCATAGTTGGCCAATATCAAGTGGTAATTAGAGCTTGATTATTCCAAGCCATCACAAACCACAACTAAACTAAAAAAGAAACCAAGAATCAAGTTAGTCGCATAACACCTACAATTTCGCTACAAGCTAAAGAATTTGTCACAAAATTTCTTCAGAAATGTTGGTTCAATCAAGTTTGCTTTGATTAATCTTAGCTATATTGGTTACGGTTTTGTCTTGAAAAATATGAAGTATTCTTAAAGAAAAATTTGAAAACAAGTGGTCTTTGTTTGCTCATTTATCTACAACCTGAAGTAGGCAAAGACTTGCATGTTTTCTTGGATTTGGTCGTATTAAGAAAGTGTAATATTGTGTTCTTTTAACAATCGAATACCATTTTTAGTCTCTTTACCTTTTTTGTTTTGATTCATATGCTTCTTGCTAAATTTCTTTCTTAGAGTCATGTTATCTTTAAATTGTACGATAGGCTTTAGGTAAATTATTGTCTACTTTGAGTTTTAATTTTTAAAAGAGCAATTGAAGAAAACTTGACTAAATTCCTGTCATATTTGGGGCTTGTAACTCACTTCCTAGGAGAATAACAAAATACACCAAAAGTTTGGAAAATAATCTTGCATTAGGAAGGTGTTAGCCAAGTGATCCTTTGGCTAAACTCTATCCAAAGTGTGAGCATAAAAACAAGTCAAAAGAAAACAAGAAAAAAAATACCAAAATAAAAGTACCAATTTGTGATTAAATTCAAGTTCAAAGAGTTACTTAAACCCAAATTAATAATAGTCTTAAGATAGCCAAATTGTGCCAAATATCTAACTTAATTTGCAAAAGCGCACTAAAACTTGTTTTGTATTTAGATGTAACTTTTTAACAAATTTTAAGTCTTTAAATATTTCTTCTTTTCTTCTACCTTTCCAAATTGTACCGCATACAAACTCTAAGTTTAAAGTACAAGCTTTCTTGTTTTTACCTTTTCTAGCTTTGAGTCACAAAAATCAAAAGTTTTGTCTAGTAGTTTCTTTCTTCTTCTTTTTTCCTTGTCTTGAAACTATACAAAAGAAGGAAGGTAACATCAATACTTAGGAATTATCCTAATAAGATCTCTCTCAAACTAAGAACAATCAACAAGCTCTTCAAGGATCAAGGAGCACCAAATTTAAGAGACTTTTCTTTCAAAATAAACACAACTTTTTTTGTGAGATTTTCTTTACAAATTTCTTGGTTACTAACTCGGTCCAAAGCCATCAATTTTTCTCTCTTGTGTTTTTGTTTCTTTCTTAACAATGTCTAAGAAGTCCTTACCAAGCTCTTCACCCAATAAGATACCATGTAGAAGAACTTATGAAAAGGATAAAGATGTATGAAGAAAGAGAAAGGAACAACTACCCAAGGAGACAGAAGAAAGAAGAAAAAGATACCAAGAAAGAAGATAAAGAAGTTCTTACTTTGGAAGAAGAAGAAGAAGAGCATGAGTACTATGGATAAAAACTCTTTTACCTCCCTAGGCAGAGGTGGAAGAGGGGAAGACATGTGCAACAAGAGAGAATTTCAAGTTCCAACATCACTCTCCATAAGTTCTATGGGAAAAGTGATGTGGAGATATACCTATCTTGAGAATGTAAATGTGAACAACTTTTCCTTGTATATAAATTAAGGGAATAGTTTATAGGTATATTTTATAAATTTTTTGCAATGTTAGAAGCACAGTGATTAGACATTACATATGCATCATTTTGATATATCCTTCAACATACATACACAAGTCACAACCACTGCACCAACATTATTTTTGCGATCGTATACTCATTATTATTATTCTTATTATGATTCTTCTTCTTCTTATTATTATTATTATTATTATTATTATTATCATTATTATTATTATTATCAATATTAGTAAGTATAATATTAATATTACTAAAATAATAATAATAATATTATTATTATTAATATTAATAATAGTAGTAATTATATTAAAAATAATATTAATCATATTAATATTAATTCTAATAATAGTATTAATAAATATAATATCAAAAATAATATTAATAATATAATATCATAAGTGGTTACAAGCAAAAACAATATTCGAGTTTTTAGTCAGAATTGGCTAAGTGTTAAATAATACTTAACAAACTAGCCAAGAGTAGCTACATTTTGAAATAATACTAGTACGGCTTAGCTATGAGTGGTTATAAGCCTAAAGAATACTCTTTATAACTTGCAATGATAATCTATATAGTAGAATAGAACTTAATCAGTTGATTGAGAACTGAACATAATATGCATTATCTAACAAACCAATATAAAAATTACTAAGTATTATCCTTCTTCCCCCTCTCTTTAAATTGCATGTTTTTATATTTGCACTTACCTAAGAGGGAGAAGTCTTTTAACTTAATTTTGAAAATCTTTGCCAATTCATCTGACTAGTATAAAACTATCATCTGACTACATATCATCAGACAATAATTGCAAAAAAACTAAGAATTTTAAAACACAATTCAACCCTGTTCTTTTTTTTTAACCTTTTTTTCTCAAAATCCCAGGGAGAAAAGTCATATCAAAGGGAGTGAGTAATCAATACAGTATTCAACCTCTAAACCTATATGATGGGCTAGACTTTTCCTCTCTTGTTAATACAAGACTAGAACTAGAACTTGTTATGTGAGATGTTGCAAACGTCCAAGTGTATTTTAGACAATTTCAGAGGAGCTTATTAAACGAGAACTTGAGCGTTCTAAAATTCATAAATTGTCAGATAATCTCATCTACTGAAACTTGCTCTGTGACCAAAAGACTTTTAATCTTATCTAACACAAAAACAACAACAAAAAATAAAAATAGACACATTTTGAGCCACATAAAAATTTTAAAAGGTTCACACTTCAATATAAGTTTGCATTGTATGTCCAACCAACACATTTAAAGGCATACACTATGGACATGTAACCTCTGGTAACCAAGAAGAAGCAAAAGTCTTATAGTTTCCAAGTGAAGCAAGTTGAATAGTCCTCAACTAAAGCTTCCTCTCTTTCCTAAACTTTGGTACCTTAGACTTACCCCTTCAACCTTCACGTAAACACATCTAAGTTAGCAAAAAACAATGATGAAGCTTAAAATAGTCTCACTACACCAATATAAGACTTCCTTTTCATATATGCAACCCTCCTTGACCATCCACTCAAGCTTCGCTCCTTAAGAAGAATAAAACTTCACTATAGACTACTTAAACATGCCAAGATTCCATCCTAATTTCTTACCCCAAACCTCAAAAATCCTCTTTGTTATTCCAAATAAAAAATGCCCACCACTATAGCATAACTACATTAATCTCATAAAATTTCCTCTACTTGAACTTGGCTAGCCAAAACCTTGCCTTAAACCTTTTCTTTTACACCTTGGTACGATGCGAGTAGTACATTTGAGGAATGACAATGTAGATTCTTGCAAAAGTAGTTTGTTTAATGTTGGAAAGTAGCATTGTTAGAACAAAATCCAATATACCCCAAGTTTGTTTTAATTAAGTGTTTACAATAAAGTGTGAAATGTGTCTTCATAAATCATTAGATCAAAAGCAAGTACTTCGTTTCTTCGACAGATGCAAAGTACCTTGTGTTCTTATAACTTCATTTGATAAGAAAAAAGCTTGGACAGATGATGTCCATACGTAGTGTCAAGCCTTATATTTGTGAGAAATAACATTATTGTGTTCATAGTTATCTAGAACAATGTGCTCAATCTTCTATTCGTCTTAGGACATTACAATCTTTTTCAGTAAGTGAGACTTACGATTATTTAGATCACAACTTTTGTGCAAACAAAGTGGTTTAGTCAGAAATGGTTGGATTTAAACAATACTCATGCTTAATCAAAAGTGGTTACATTTCAAAGAATACTCAGTTTTAACTAGGAGTGACTACCTTCCAAACAATACTCATGTTTTGTCAAGAACAGTCAAATCCAAAGTATAGAGTGGGATTTTTAGCTAGTAGTAGTCAGGTCTAAAGAATACTCGTGTTTAGCCTAGAGTGAGTGTGTCCAAATAATACTTCTAGTTTAATCATAAGTAATTGTGTTCAAATAATCCTTGTCTTGTACCTTATAGCGTTAGTACGCATTAGTGAAACTTTAGTTGTGTTGATCTAAAAGTATATATAATTTGGGTTATCAAACAACTCTGTATAAGAGTAACATGTGTAAATCTCTCTCAACCCCTGTATTTTTACATTGAATGTTATCAATCAGTAATTTAAGAATGAGAGTTTTGTGAAAACATGTTTTTAAAAAGAGTTTTTTTATGATGTGTTTGTCCTATTAAATCTAACGAGTTTCACAAACACATCTCTCAGGAGAAATAACTCAAACTACATTTGTGCATGTCTATCAGTTGAAGCTTTGCTAAAAGATTTTTTGAAAATTTTAAATACACAAGTCAATTATCCCTTCTTGTGTTGTTAGACTTGTTTGACAAGCATGGATACATAATCTACTCAAAGGAGAGATTAGGGAAAGAAGACGAAAATAAAATAGTCTATGCATCTACCTTTATGTCAAACGAAGTTGTAGACCTTTAAAGAGTAATTTTTCCGTCTCTTGTAAGTCAATACACTGATTTCCTACTTATCCCTCCATCTCTTGCTTTACACCTATCCTTGCAAACCAACCTTAATTTGTCCTCTCTCCAACCGACCTCTCTTTTTTTTCTATCTCCTCATGCAACTCTTACTAAAAGATCAAGCCAAAGCCTACCCCACTAAAAAGTACATTAGCCCCTAAACTATCTTCTGGTGGAACCTATACTAGATAACTCTACATATACCACACCTTGATATATGTCAACTAGAATCTCACAAAGTCTCAGTTGTCCAACATAACCCTATAGAACCTAATCATCTCCTTACCCAACTATGACTGGAGTAACGTTTTTTGGATTGAGCACTTACAACTAAGCCAAAAGTTATAGTTGATAGTTAGGGTACAAATCTTTCTACGTAAGAGTGTAGTAAAACAAGTACCACAATTCAATTGTTACTTAAATCACCTGGCTTCCACCATAAGAAGATTGATGTCACCTGCAATAATCTCTCTCTTAGTAATTGTATCGTAAGGAATCAAACTCTTGACATTGGTTCTGATACCAATTGTTAGACCTTGGTATATGTGCTTCATGCTATTGTGTGTAAAAGATTGTATGTTGCATTCTTGGACATATCACACATTTCTTTTTGTGTGTATCTTCCTCGAAAATAGATTTATTAACTCGAGTAATCTAATAGACTATCTTTCATTTATGCTTCAAACTTTGATAGAATTGTTTTGTCTTATAAGCTTGTCTATTATAATTAAATGTTAGACATGTGATTATTATAATAAGATGATCAACTAATTATTTTTTCTTATTACTTATAGTTAAATATATTTATTTGAAGCAATAATACATACAAAACGTAAGTTTTGAAGTACATACAACATCCCTTTAGTTCATATGTCTTCATCGAGCACAAGACATACAACTTCATTAAATCTAATCATAGATTCCTAAATAGATGACAAAAGATAAAATGGGTCTAATATTACATATTGGTCCATATGCAAATGGCCACTTGTATTGTGGATTATACTGAGAGAACCAGAAACATATCTCCTCTTATATAGAATGGAAAAATCTTTTCTATCTTAAGAAGTGAATTTTAAGCCTAACTCAATCTTACAAAATCGACTTGTAAGGTGAGGTTTGCACCCACTTATTACTATTGAAAGACCTTATCTATAATCGATGTGAAATCTCCAACAATATATATACCATCTTTGTAATCACTTATTACACATAATATTTGGAGATATCAAAACCTAAAGTTTTTACATGTAAAAATTTTATAACTCTCAAATCCAAGGATAACTATCACACTATGGTTACCATGAGAAGCACTTATGTTACTTATATAGCTTTTAATTTTACAATTTTAAGTCGAAGGATAACTATCACACAATAATTAGCGCTTAGTTCACTTACATAACTAGAAAGTCTTCTTATAATAGATGAGTTAGTACAAATATTGCTCCTTATATTAACTTTAATGTGTTAACTTGATATTTTATATTTATAGGTATGAGATACTATCATCAACTACTAATATGTTATTGTCCTTTTAGTTAACAACTTATACAAAAATGTGTTATATATATATATATATATATATATATATATATATATATATATAT
>Ga0209700_101341_pt1 | contig 50605 bp, 32 predicted proteins | sample SiratroredBW_FD_187528 | JGI IMG/M metagenome (GOLD analysis project Ga0209700, IMG submission 187528) | Root nodule microbial communities of legume samples collected from California, USA - Siratro red BW (SPAdes) (version 2) | ecosystem: Host-associated > Plants > Roots > Nodule | place: USA...
TAGTCAAATAATTATATCAGTGTTCGTATAAAACACCACTGGTTACCCCTTCAGTGATGAGGGGACACTTTCCTTTGCGTTGTGGGTTTACATGTCAGATATCGTCATACAACACACACCACAACTCGTCTTCCCTGAAAACCCTAAAACCTTAACAAAAGGACATCTCAGTTAACGAAAATCATAGAACTAAACCCATCAGATCTCGAAACCTAAACCCTAAAAACCAAATAAAGCTATTCCCTTTTTCATTCAAACCTCATAAAACCAGCCTTTACTCCACAAACCCTAAACCCCACACGAAAATCATACAAGACATATTTAAACGATGAAAAATAGTTCCTTTTACATGAAAACCTCATAAAAGACTCACCTTTAGCAACTGTTGATGGAAAACACAAGAAAATCTATCACTGAGAAGACGAGAGCAGATACGAAGCCAACTGAAACACTTGAGCAGAGAGACGTCGCGAGTGCAGATAGAGCGAGAGCAGAGCCGAGTGCAGAGCGAGTGAGAGTGGGCAAAGAGAGTGATAGAGATCGAGAGCAGGGATAGCCTGAGAGGGAGAGAGAGCGACACTGAGAGTGAAAGAGCTCGAGGTGTGGGATTTCAAAAATTAGGGCATTCAGAACTTGACTTCCACTTTTGCCCCTTCAGTTTTGCACTTCCACATTTGCCTCTGCCACGTAAGATGCTTTGACAAAATTACCCCGGTGTCAAGTGGAGGTAATGAGAAAACGGTGTTAACAAAACTTTATTCATATACTAAACCATTTTCAAGACCATTTTCTTTAGAGAGATCTCATCTTGAAACTACGTAGGTCCGGTCTAAGATCAGCTTCGATCAATCCTTATCAATGTGCCTCTTCACCTTTCCAAATTTAAATAGCATTTTAAAATTATAATCATCAAGCTCTCAATTTGCTTTACTAGCAAAGTAGCTTATTGTTTCAAAGCTTACGAAAAAGCATAGTAATTTGTAGCGTTGATATTATTGTTCTCTATATATTTGATGAAGCCAACCCAAGTCAAGAATAGAGGAGACTTGAAGATGTCTTAGGTTTAGTATTTGTGTTGCCTAAATCATATACATGCATCATATATCTTTTGAATGAGCTCTAAAAAAATCCTTAATGTTTTCAAAATACAAAACTAGAAATGTACTAAAGTGGTTTAAGTCAAAATGTTTTAACAAAGTTTTCAACTGATTGTTTTAAACAAACAACAAGCTAAAAAATTCTACCGGTAGGAAATCAATCGATTAAAAATCTATTTCCGATCGGTTGTTTTTATAGCATTGTAACAAATTTTAAAACTATTTTGAAGTCCTATACAAAGAGCTTTCAAAAACACTTTTAGACACAAAAACAATGAGACAAAATAGAGCACTTTGAGAACAAAAACAGAGAGCAATGGTGTGATTTCTAAAGTGTTTTTGATTCATGAAGAACCAAGAAAGAGATTCTTGGACCTCGTCCTTGGATAGTGACTGTATTACACTGGTTTATACTTGTTTAGAATTCAGGGAAGTCACTGCAATTTATTTTCCTCTACTGGTTTTATATTGGTGTAATTGTAGTGTAATGTTGAATTCAATTTTTCTTGATTGAAGGTGTTTTGGGACTACAAGTGTATAGAGTTTACTCTTGTAGGGCTGCAGTAAGGTTTTGCACTATGGTTGTGAAATCCTTCATGGTGCAAGGTTGTTGAATTGTTGTATGTGTAAACAATTGTTTTTATTCACTATTGTTTTGTTGAATTATTGGAATCGATTGGTTCGCTAAATTTAATTGATTGCATTCTTTGATTAAGTGTTTGATTGGGGAATGTTAACTTACTGATTCTAACTTCTAATTGATTAAATTTTTCAAAATAGAATTTTAAGAGTTTAAATTCATTATTTTTTAAGTTTAATTGATTATTATTTCTTGGTGAAGTTATGTCAAGAAAAGTTCAATTCATTATTTATTTGATTAAATGGATTGTTTTTTTCCTTTATGTCGTTTTGGTTCTTATTTCAATTAATTGTTTTTGTTTTCCAATTGATTGATTTCTTGTTGTGTAGCTTTTGATTCCAAAAAAACTATTTCAATTGAAGAAGAGTTTAAATTCATTATTTTTTAAGTTTAATTGATTATTATTTCCTAGTGAAGTTATGTCAAGAAAAGTTCAATTCATTATTTATTTGATTAAATGGATTGTTTTTTCCTTTGTGTCGTTTTGGTTCTTATTTCAATTAATTGTTTTTGTTTTCCAATTGATTGATTTCTTGTTGTGTAGCTTTTGATTCCACAAAAAACTATTTCAATTGAAGAAGTTCTTTTTGTTTTTTCAATTATCTTCACTAATTAACTTAAAATTTTAAAATTTCAATTCATCTCGCCTCTTCAACTCAGTCTAAAACTGTTTTCATGTAGTTCCCTGAAAATCTCCTTGAGTCTAACAATTTGCCTTTTGTTATCTTGCTTTGAGGGAATAAGAGGATAAGGAAGTCTCTTCTCCACTTAAATTATACTCCTCTCTCCTTTTTGTCTTTTTCAATTTTTTTCAATACTTTTCTCTTTATTTTTTCATCTCTATAACAATTTCCTCACTAATTTTTTGCTTCATACTTCCTTCCTGACCCACCTCTCTCTCATCAACACTATTTTCTCTCGATCACTCAATCCGACCCTTCTCCCACTTTTAGTGATAATTGCTTTACACTGGTCCTTGGGACTGACCTGGGTATTTGCAGAGAATAACCCCTTCTATTGGTCTACCATTTGTTTCTCTAAATGACCCACTTGCACCTCTAATTTCTTTATAGATGCATTTGTATACTTTTTTATTCTGGAGGGAAAGTTGCATGAATTGTTGAGAGGTATCTTCCAACTTGTTGACATTCTCATATAATAATGGGTCTTGTTGGTGGGATCCATTACTTGATGCTCCATATTCGTTATTTCCGTCAAAATTAGCATTCCTTTGTCTCCACCCTCGATTATAAACATTTGGGTAAGATTTGTTGGAGAATTGTGGTCATCCTTGATTCTGCATATACTTCACTTCGACACATTGGAAACCTGTAGACATGTGGCAGTAACCATTGCAATGATTGCTTTCACAAAAATCACACTTACACCTCAATATTGGTTGAGTTGGGACTGATGCAACTTGTATTATTTGTAACTATTGAGATAGCTTAGACATCAGTTGGTTTGAGATATTCTATCTATTGGAACAAAAACTTGTGTAAAACTAGGAATGCCTCTTCCATCTCTTTGAGAAGTTCAAAATTCTAAGTGATAATTGTAATAAAAGAAGAATTTACTAAAAACTAGAACCAAGACTTAGTTCGAATAAAAAAGGAAAACAAATAATAAAGGAAAACAAAAATTAAAATGAAAAATATAGAATAAAAAAAAATTGATTCTAAAAAAATTATAAAGGTAAAATTGTTATTAAAACATAAGTCCCCAACAACGGTGTCAAAAACTTGTTAGCAAAATTTACAACAATGGTAAGTGCACCAGTCGCAAATGTAGCAAGTAATTGCAAAAGCACTAGACGCAAATGTAGCAAGTAATAAATATATCGTTCTCTCCCAAGATGCTTATGCAATACAAAATAATGTCAAAGCCTAATGTGAAAAGTTTCTTAAATAGAACCTGCTTTTTAGAAGTCGCACCTGACCTAGTAAAGTGGCACTGGTCGCAATTGGTTTCTATTGCAATTTCAGCACTTTTGGCACATTTTCAACATCCTGAGCATGACTCACAAAATGTGCGCCTAGCTTGGCACCCAACCCATGTTTTGTGAGCCTGGTCAAGCCCTCAACATCACCATTCCAATTTTTTACTTATTTGTCATTAAAGGGTTACAATCTTGCTCTCTTTTTTCTTCACCGAAATGCTTCCTATTAATTTATTTGATAAAATTAATGGAATTTAGAGTAAAATTTGATGAAAAATTCAAGTAACAAATTATTTAAAGAAAGAACAAGTTATTTATAGAAACATGGGATTTAGCAAGTTTCAAGCTTAAAAAAATATATTTCAAACACACAAGATTTATACTGGTTTTCCCTTTCGCAAGAGGTAAATCCAGTCTTCCTTGCCTACAAGCAAAGAAAATTCACTTATCACACTCAATTGTACACCCGCACCCACACATGCAAACGCACACCACACACCACAAACACACACACACACACATGCGCAACACACACACAACACATACACTGTAACATCCCATATTTTTTATACAATAGGAACTATATCAGATAAAAATTATATAATAGACCTAAATATAAATATCAATACATTCATTATATGTTTCAAAATATACTTCTTCGTATAAGATTTAATAAAAATATCTTCATACAATTACAAAATGAAATAAACTTAAATAAAATTAAACATCTCCATCATTTCACTAAAGAGTCACTACACCTGTCAATTCCTGCTCACATGTAATACATGATCATTGCATATTTAAAAACAAAACAAACACAACACAAAAAGAAGGGGAAGCTAAAGAGTTTTAAAAAAATGTATTTTCATAAATTAAATTTATATCTCAACCAAGCAACAACAATTCAATCTTTCATAATTCATCTCATATACAAAGACACTGGACTCTTTACTTCCGGAATATTCGTAATTGAGTTAGACTTAGAGCTTTGCACCTGTCATATACCATCCATCTATTTTGATCAGCTCATATTTGAAACATTAGATACAGTCTGTCCTGATTTGTTCCTATTTCAAACCTCAAGTATAATTTCCATATGCATAAGGTTAATACATATGTCCTATTCCGATCAACTCATATTACAAACCTCGGACATGGCCATATGAACCTCCTTCAACTCTTCACTAATTGATATTCTTCATCTATGTGAATCCAATGTACCAGTAGAGTCAGGATACCTCCTTAGAAAGATCAAATCCCCAAACGATGCACATCCTAATAATCTCAGCACGAGTATCACCTTTGTTGAAGATACTATGTCTCGATCACACACTACACATCATTCCTAAAAATTGATACTACATCATACCATACATAAACATTCATTCAATTTAATTCAAATTAATCCAATTCATATTCAATAAAATAAATAATTACAATATCCATTAAAAACATTAAACTATATTCCCTTACCTTTATAGAGTGGAGATACTCAAAGGAGTTCCAAAAAGCTAAAAAATCACAGGCAACTTCAAGAATATGATCAGACACTGTTGTTCTACTCAACGCCAGGAATCTAAGGGTAATCTATGATCACCAATTTGATAAGAAAGGAAGGTAGAATTTTAGAGAGAAGACAAAGAAAAGGGAAAGATAACTTTTTAGAGAGAAAGAGTTGGTAGTTTTTATAAGCAGAATATCTTCTTAGAGATAATTGGTGGTTGTTATAAAAATAAAAATTAAACAACTAATTTTTATTTAAACAACTTTTCTCTTAAAAAAATATTCAGGTGTTATCTATCTAAAGCTCAATTCTAGGATAACTTTTATTTTGGAGCTATTTTCTAGGGTATTCCACACACCCACCTACACAACACACAACACTCACAAATGTGAATAGTGCAAAATTTCAAATTTCAAAACCAGTAAAGTCCTCCCAAGAAATTATTATTGATCAAAGATCCTCTTTGAAAGGAAATCTTGATTTCTTTCTTGAATTATTCAAAACAATTCTTTCACAATCTCTCTCTCTATATCACATATTCTTAGTATATTCACTATATCTATTTAAAATTATACAAAACACATGTATTTAACACTATTTCAGTTTGTTTTAAAAATAGATTTAAAAATTAGTTGTTTTTTAACCTATTAATTGGTATAAATCAATCGATTTAAAATTAGTTAAATCAATTTATTTTTACCAAAGTCAGAATTTTCAAATTATGTTTTTTCAAAAATAGTTTCAATTAACTTTGTTGAGATTTTATGAGTGACTCCATCGATATTCGAACTTCTGCACATGTTCTCATCAACTTCCACATACAACATCTCTTCCTTGTATTCACTTTGACTGATTTTGCATTTTGCTTGACTTCATCAACTACCAAATCTGAGATTTCTATCAACTTTTGGTAAACAAGTTCTTCCTCATTCTCATATCTATGAATCCAAACGGTATTGATTCAATTACTAAATTATTCCAATTATTAAATTTAAAAATCAAATTAAAATAGCTATTGATAATGTAATTATGGAAAGAAATACAAAACATGGACCTTAGGATTAAGAAACATGAAAGCACTTGGAGATCGGATTGAACAAAACAATTAGCCACTTATAATCATGGTTGGCATAATAAGCTGGAAAGATAAATGTAAAACGCACAAAAGAGAAAGAAAGGAAAAAGAAAAATTATATTTGATTATCTTCTCTATAGTGATGTATCTCGGCTATACCAAGAGAACTGTATTTAAAAAAAATTAAACTAAAATATGAAATGGTGTCGCATTGTTGTCTAACCATTTTGTACGAACTTCAAGTCCAATTTTAACTACTTTCCAGTTCTAATTTGATCTCGTCCCTTGAACAACATTTGTAGATCTAGTTATTTGCAATACAAAAAAAAAAAAAGAATCAAGTAAATCTGAGTTATGTAGCGAAGGTTATGGACTAAATACAAAACACTCAAATCTGTTAAAATTCCAAAAATGGAGTCAAAATAATAACAAACTTTTAAATGAAGCCCAATTGGCCCAATTTCTTATTTATCAAACTATACACAAATACTATTTCAATACAAACAAGCATTCTAATCTTACAAGCATTCTAATATTCAAGAATGCTCAAATAAAATACAAAATTGCCTAGCATCGAACAACCTCGGACTCAACCCAAATGCGTTTCTCATATATCAAACTACACACAAATAGCATTTTAATACACACAAGCATTCCAATCAATCAAGCATTTCAATATTCAACAATGATCAAATAAAATACAAAATAACATTTCAATACATACCTCTTGTAGAGCAGTGTCGCGGCGGTGGCAGCTTTACAAAGAGATTATCTCTAAAAGACAAATGCAACGAAACAAAACTTGCAAAACCATCAAAACCAAACAAATAGTCAAAAAACATCTAAACTAGTGAAATGAAACAAAAAAGATGGAGAAACGAAGCTTATAGTGAAACAACATTCAAAGTAAGCAACCAACTCTAATGAAGGAGGAAACAACAAATGGAGGTGAAGGACGCAAGAATGGAGGTCGAAAATGGCGAAGGAAGGCTCGAAACAGTGACGGAGGAAGCGCGCGCAGTGGGAGAAATAAGAAAAAGTGAAAGAGAAAGCGTGCGCTGGGAATAAACAAGAGGGATAACGTCGGTTGGGAGAGGGGAACCGACGTTATCCCTAATTTCTAACCCTAATTTTATCCAAAATTCACCCCCAAAATGTCGCTCCACATATGATGTCAATTATTGGGCAAAATCGACGTCATATAGCTTCTAGATAATGTCGGTTGGCCTCTCCCAACCGGCGTTATCTCCTCACCGCAAAAATGAAAAGTTAAAATTTTAAATTTTTATTTTTACTATGTTTTCGAGGACGATTATAAGTGGTAACCGACATCATCTATGTATAACGACGTCGGTTTATGAGAAACTGACATCATATATGTTCATTTATTTACAAAAATGCCATCGCGTTTTTGGCAACGTGGGTTTGTGGTTTAACCGACATTATATTGACGACGCAGAAGCCCTTTTTCTACTAGTGTACTTACTAAAGTACATGAATGTAATTATTACTCTAAGATAACTAGGATGCATGTACATGGAAGAATGCTTTAGGTAGTCACTAAAATGCAAAAGAATTCTAAAACCAATTCTCTCAAGTTTCTACTTTCACATTTGTACTTTTCTTAAGTTCTTTCATACTAATTCCAAACCTTTATTCTTCTAGTTTGTTCTTTTGATTTCTTCTTTATTTCTTCATCTACATCTTCATTTGTCATGCTTCTTTATTTAATCTTCGTGTCTTCTCTTACATCAACAAGTTCTTCCTCATTCTCATATGTACTAGTAATAATTAGCTATGCCAATTTACCTATGGATTTTTTCCATAGATTATTTATAGGTAATTTCGCTTTACCTACTATTATATATGGATTTTAGTGGTAGGTAAAACCAAATTTTTCTTGTAGTGAAGGCCAGACTTGTTTATAAAGGCTACTCAAAATAAGAAGCTAATGACTATACTAAAACTTATTCTCTAGTAGCTAGGTTGAACGCAATTCGTCTTTTGCTTTCATTTGTTGAATTCAATAGAATAACATTATATCAGATGGAAAATTGATTTCTTAAGCAAGAAGTGTATGTTAATAAACCTCCTGGTTTTGAAAACACTACCATACCTAATCATGTTTCCAAACTTAATAAAGGTTTGTATAACGTTGGAGCAACTTTTTATTGGAAAATAATTTCAAAGGACAAAGTGTAGACCCTACTTTTTTGTAGGGATCAATTAAATCATTTCATCTTAGTGAAAGTTTATGTAGACAATATTATATTTGGGGCTATAGATGAAACATTATGCAAAGACCTTTCTAAACTCATGCAAATTGAATTTGAAATGAGTATGATAGGCGAATTAAAATTCCTTTTAGAGCTTCAAATAAAATAAACCATTCATCAAATATTTGTGCACCAAACAAAGTATGTAAAAGAACTTTTAAGGAAATTTGGATTAGACAAAGCCAAGGCTATATGCACTTCTATGCTTCCTTCTATTTCTTTGAATCTGAAAAAGGAGTCTAAATCAGTAGATATCACAAAATATAGGCAGATGATTGGATCACTACCATATATAATTGCATCTATACCTGATCTCATGTTTAGTATCTACATGTATGCAAGATTTTAGTTAGACCCAAGACAAATGCATTTAAGTACTCTTAAAAGAAGATTTAGATATCTCAAGGGTACTACCAATCTTGGTCTTTGCTGTAAGAGTAGAGAAAAGTTTAGTTTGCAAGATTACTATGACGTTCATTACTCTAGGCAAAAAAATGGAACAAAAGAGCATGAGTGGAGGCTATCACTTCGTAGGAGGTAACTTGATCTCTTGGACTAGTAGGAAATAAGGAGCAATTGCTTTGTCCACAATAGAAGCTAAATATGTTTCAGTTTAACAGTTTTTCTCTCAACTGCTATGGACTAAGAATCAACTTGAGGATTACAACATCCATGAGACACATACCTAAGTAACATGTGATAATAGTGTTACGATTAGTCTATCAAAGAATCCTATTTTTCACTCTAAGGCTAAACATATTGAGATCAACTCGCATATATATTCACAAAACCCCTAGTAGAAGAGAGATTTGTAAAATTGAGAAATCTTTCAAGTATGGGATATATTTAGGAACGAATATACAATAATGATATATATGAGAATGACGAAGAAATTGTTGAAGAAACAAAAAAGAGAAGATATGAAGATTAAATAAAAGAAGCATGACAAATGAAGATATAGATGAAGGAATAAAAGAGAGAAAGAGCCTTGGAGCTTTGAAGAAAGACATTAAAGAAATAAATGTTTGTAAATTGTAGAAATTAGAAAGAACCAGACAAAAAAGTACAAACTTGAGAGTAGGAACTTGAGAGATTTGGTTTTAAATTAGAAGTGTCTTTTAGAAGGATTAAGTAGGCACATCACCTCACATGGGTTGCTTAAGTCATCTTTGACTCTTTAAATTTCAAGACACATTCATAGTAACTACCTAGTACTTGCATTGTGATCGTTGCATTTTAGTAACTACCTAGTACATGCATTGTAGTAATTACATTTTTTTGTTCATTTCAGTAACTACCTCATGCATTCCATCATGTACATGCATGCTAATCATCCTAGAGTAATCATTACATTCATATATCATAGAAACTACAAAGTATATTTTCCTAATTGCGAGGGATTATTTTAGCTTAAACATATTTAAGTCTAGTTAACCTTAATTAGTGTAGTCAACTCATTTTGTCTTTTGTGACTCCTTGCTTGGTGATGAGAACCAATCAGACTCAAGACCATACAAATCAAACCAATCAAAATGACCTTTTACAAATTTCAACTAAACCAATCACAAGATCAAGGGTCAGAAAGTTGAAGGAGGCATTAAGTGGGTTGGTTCATGACATTTGGGCTAACCTAACAAATTTGAAGACTGACTTTGAACCTGATTTCGTTCTTAATTTGATATGGGGTTGATAAAGGATTCAATTAAGGAATTTTGGGCTAGAAACAATCCAATTAAAGCATGGGGTCCATATGTGATGTACCACTAGATTTAATTTAAGTCTAAATGGACTATTTTAGGCTAAGATTAAATTCTGACGAGTAGGCCATTATTTCAAACGAATTTTAAATTTTATTTTGATGTATTATGATTAATTTTTCATTGGGCTTAAAGTAGTCATACTTAGTAAATTGTGTTTTCGTATTCTCATTTCATTTAATTAATTACACATTTGAAATTATGTGAAAATGTTGCTTTTGTATTAAATTAAGAAGCTTCTAGGCTAATGAGGAGTCAGGTCAGCTTTTAGAAGTTAACAAAAGTCTACTTAAGAAAGCAATACACATGTAAACAGACATTAAATTTCAAATACAAATTTTTAATTTGAAATTTTCAGAAGTGAGAGTTTCTCTCTTGAGTTCTTTATTGACTTGCAAACTTATCAATGGTTGATCAACCATGTGCTATTTTCCATACTTTAGGGTTTTTGTTGTATTCTACAATGCAATGGTTCTTAGTAGATCATCCTAAATTTGAATACTCAGGGATCTTAGGGCGTTCAAATACTCTTTGTTGTGGGTTCTAGGTTCAATCGTAACCTGGTTCACATCATTTGGTAATAAGAGATTCGTTCCTAGTAGTCAGGTTCTATCTTCTATTGTTTTACTAGTTATTTTGTTCTAAAATATTTGTATCCATTTATTTATTTTGTTTCTAAAAAAAATGAAAAAAAAAATCGTACAAAAGAAGATAACAAAAAAAATAATAATAGAAAAGAAGTACTATAGCATTTTGTGTTTCTATTTTACAAAAAAAAGTTCCATATTCTTTATTTGTCGAGAATATTTATGTGTTTCGAAGTGAAGACCTTTGTTCCAAAAAGTATTACATCATTCTGCTTGGTAATTGTCTGGACTGTGTTGTAAGGCCTTTTAAGAGCTTATACAGAGGGCTAAAATAAGAAAGCAAAGAATGTGTGAACTTTTGTTAATGTAGAAGAAGCCAAAAATAGAGATTAAACATGAGTGTAGATCGCCATCCTTGAGTGTAATCATGTGAGGAACAGTGAGGATTTTTTTTTATTACTAACATTTTCATTTTAGGTTCTAAAAATAGCAAATAAAGAGGGAAATTCTGGAGACTCATCAAACCTTGATTTTACTCTTAAAGTAATGCAACAACAATTTGAGAGATTAAATGTGGTGTTTGGAGATATGAGGGATAGAATGGGTAGGCAAGATGAGAAATTAGCCAATCTACAAAATGATTGATCTTACAATGGGAATAGTTCAAGGCGAAATAGGAAAGACCATGGAGGAAGCGAAGATGAAGACTCTCGTAGAGAAAATAGAGGGGAGAAAGAGGAGAAATATAATTTTGTGATGGGTAGAAACATGTGTAGATGAGATAGACGTAAGAGAAATCACAGGAGATTTGATCGCAGAGATGGAAGCCTTAATAACATCAAAATTAAAATACCTTCTTTTCAAGGGAGGAATGATGCTGAAATATATTTGGAGTGGGAGAAGAAAATGGAGTTCATCTTTGACTACCATAATTTTATTCAGATGCAAAAAAGGTGAAAGGTGAAGTTGGTTGTGATAGAGTTCACTAATTATGCCATAGTGTGGCGAGATAAATTAGTGTTGAGTAAGAGGAGAGATGGAGAGAGACTAGTAGAAACATGGAGAGAAATGAAGGCTCTAATGAGGAAGAAGTTTGTTCCCAGCCATTACTATAGAGACCTCCATCAAAAATTACGAAGACTTATACAGGGCTCTAAATGTGTTGAGGACTACTATAAGGAAATGGAGATGGAAATTGTGAGAGCTTATGTAAATCAAAATAGAGAAGCAAACATGCCATGATTTCTCAGTGGGCTGAACAAGGAAAATGAACATGTTGTAGAGTTGAAGTATCAACTAAAAGACATGGTGTATATGGCCATTAAGGTGGAGAGGCAAATTAAGCAAAAAGGAATCTCTAAGTACCACACTAGTTCTGGTTCATCATTCAAACCGATCTGGAAGAGGGAAGAAAAGAGCATTCCAAAAGAACCATCAAAAAACAAAATTGCAAAGGATTTGAAGTGTAAATATATTCGCCAAATAATTTCACACTTCACTGACCATGCGAAGGTATCTAAGTCACAAACAATTAAGTTCCAATACAAAATTTAACAATCCGCACATAGTTATATAACAAGATAATCACCTACCACAAAGAAATGGCAAAAATGGACCATGGAACACTTGGGGTATTACAAAAGGATTCTTTGTACACTACCAAATGTCATGGTGTCTTCTTCACTGTAATCACATTTTAGTTTTTTTGTGCTCCTAATTAGCCCTTGTCCCTTGAAATGAAACCTTATCTCAATATAATCTCTATTTAAAAAAGAAAAACATCTTTCAAAATTAGGTATCATGCTTGGCTATCCAAACCAAATGAAAAAATTTAAGAAAGGTTGGATTAGTTCTAAGAACTTGTTTATCAGACATTGTAATAAATAATTTCCATTAAAATCAGCGTTAGACAATACCAACATATACTTGTGATATTTATTTATTTTAACCACTTTCCTACTGCATAGTGATAAGAATAATGATAAGTTTTGGACCATTTTTCTGTGTTTGGGCTTATTGGTCTTTAATTGAAAGTTTGACACAATTTGATGAAATTTTTGGAAATTTCCCAGAATTGAGCATGTTTCATATTTTGTCCATAACTTTTGCTACATACCTCAGATTAACTTAATCTTTATGTGGTTTCGTAAATAACACAAAGATCTACAAACTTTGTGATAGGGTCCAAGACCAAATTCGGACTGTAAAGTGGACGAAATCAGCCCTGAAGTTGGAGTACAAAATCTGGACAATAATTTGAGCAGAAATATTCAATTGAGGACAACTTAGTCATTTCACACCAAATGATTCAGAATTAAAACTGTGCATTTTCTTTTGGTTTATTAGGGCAACGTAGAGGTGAGCTTAGGCCACCTTAGGTTAAGAAAAACTCTGAATATTATATTAAGTTGTGTATGACAGACACACTACATAGTTGTCATTTTTGGGAATACAATTTTCGTTCACTCTCTCCGCTTTTTCTTCGTTTCTATACTTTTATTTTTATGTTCATTCGCTTCGTATTCGTGTTAATGTTCATGCCAACCATGAAGATGAGTGGGTAAAATCTTTGTTCAATCTGGTTCCCGAAGGTTCTCCCGTTCCGTTAATCCTTAAGTTTGTGTTTTGTATTTGTTTCCGCAATTACTTGTTCATTTGCCGTTTTAATTTTATTGTTAGATTTAATGGTTGGATTGACTTTGTAAATGGGCGAATATAGTCCAATTGGAATGTGTTGTGGAGTTCCCGAGTTGGAGTCAAGTCGAACAGATGATGTTGCTCATCATGCGATTGCATTGGTTTAGCACACTAGGTGTTTGATAAAATGCTTCATGATTGTGGAGTAGTCAGGATGTTAAATACATGCAGGGATTCTGGTCTCTTTAATCCACAAATGTAATTGGGATTATGTTTAGAAACCAGTGAGGGATTTGGGAGAACCGAAGGGAGGTCGGGTTGATTTTTATTACGTGAATTTCTTTATTTCGTTAGAATCGTTTTTTTTTTTTCTGTTTATTTTGTTTAAGCGTCATACTTGCCAACCCACTGTGCTACTGTTTAATATCGTTAGTGACTGAGAATGTTCAAGTGGTCCTTGGAAGAATGACCTAAGTCAACAATATTGCAAAATCTAGCCTCTTAGTTTAATTTAGGACGCGTTCGATAGTGCGTATCAACCTCCACCACCACTTCAGCCACTAGATTCAACAACAAAGAAAATAAGAAAATAAAAGGAAGCCCATCAATATAAAATGTTGATATAAAGAACTTACCTTACAGGCAATGATGGTAAATGGATCTTATTCTCTGTCTCCTCGTGACCACGTCTCTTCTTGCACTTTAAGATTGCAATATAGGAGGACGATTTCAAACGCATTCATTGCATTAGGGTTAGCGGTTATCAATTCACTATTCACCATTGAAAATACTGAGGATTTCGATCATTACTCACTTGATTTATTATAATCCAACTTTAGAAATAGCCAATGTCAACAGAAATGCAATGAAGTTAAAGATATGGGAGAAAGAGAGAAATGAGAAAGGGAGAAAGTTCTAGACACGATTTATTTATCTCAGCTTAATTAAGGCCAGCTAGGCCGGCACTACTATCTTAAAAACATATGTGTTAGTGTAACCGACACTAACATAATAAAAAATGAATATTTATGTCGGTTAAGTCCACCTGAAAAAATTAAGTTGTGTTAACTAAATCAACATTATTGTTTAATTATTTAATATGAAATATAATCTTAATATCTGATTTTCTGTCCCTGAAATTATAGTTAAAGACTTTTTTTATTTTGGTTTAATAAATCTTACTTAATATCGTATTAGAGTTGGTTCGGTTTAGGGTTTAGGATTTAGGGTTTAGGGTTTAGGTCAACTCTAATAGCGTCCCTTCATAGCTAATGATACTTTAAGATAGTGTTAACACTTTATAGTGAAATTGTGGTTATAATTTTGATTAGTGACAAAATATAATAATTAATTTACTTATTAAACACATGAGTAAATAAGAATTTAAGAGTTTGTTATCTTATTTGTATAAGGTACTTTATTATCTCTCTAGTGAAGGAAGGAGAAGAAGTTCAAGATATGTGTGAGAGAAAAAAAAAAAAAAAAAGAAAAAAAAAAAAAAAAAGAAAGAAAAAAACGAAGATAAGGTTGTACAGGGTTTAGGATTTATTCTATAACCTTATACTAAATAGGATGTTTTAAAATGCAATTATTCTATTAACCTTTATATCTAAAGTTATCAAGTCTTTGTTAGTGTAATCTTTGTATAATTTTAAGACACTAAAGTTAATTTTAGAGTGAACTCATATCTTACAATTGTTTTTAAGATGTTTGGATCACAAGGTGTTTAGATTTCAACTCTTAGGTTCAAAATTCTTTTTTCAAACTTCACTGTGTAAGCTAAGAATGGCTCACATTGGAAGAGTTGGGAAAAACTGCTAAAAAAAATTTCAAGATCTACTTTAAAAGTTTTAATACATATTCTTGGGTAGGTATTATTATGTGTCCGAAGATATAAGAGTTGTTTCTTGTTTTTCATGGTCATATGATAGATTTCATTATTAATCCAATAAATTATAGGACCAACTTGAACTTGATTTTATTATTTTATACGCTAACTAACTTATACGCTTTGATGTACGACGTACAATAGACTTGATTTTCTTAGTCTATACGCCTGTAGGCTTACTGTAGGTATGACTTGATCCACATTTTGACATTAGTATAGGGACAAGGCTCTTATTCAGTGAAACATACATTTTTACTTATAAATCATGTATTGAGGTTTACTCTCATTTGTACGATATTTCTTCCATATGAAAAATTTATGTTGGAAAACTACACTAAATTTGTACATTAATCTCATCACCGTTCTAAACTCAAGATTAGAGGGCTGGCTAGGCTTAAGACTCTTTCCAACTTGGACAATAAATAATGTCTTAAACAACTAATTAGAACTAGTTTGTTTAATTTCACCGTGTACGAATCGATAGTAATAAGAAAAATTAAGACTAATAAAGTCATGTCACTCACAGGTCGTGTTCACACCGTTCCGATGGACGTCTGTAAAAATTTCCGTTTCCGACACAAACGCTGACGATTGCCACCATAAAAGCATAGACTTCGTGCTTACCTATTAAATAATTAAATTTGGTTGTTAATATTTGGAAAAACTTATTGTTATTAATTTCCACTTGGTGTTTCTGAAAAAGATAATAATTTTTTTTTCTTAACTTTTATAGAGAAACCTGTGAAAAACTCTGAAAGTAAACTCTACAAGTCTTCGTTGATATTAAAATATAATGCACATGTTAATGTCATGGTATGAACATGATTCTTAGGTTAATTAAATTTGATTAGGTTAATATCGTGGTAGACTTAATTATTTTAATGAATTTTAAATTGTTAAGTTATGTAGTTTCCACAAATTTATACTTTTTTATTTTATTATAATATTTATTAAGTCTTATCTGAATTTGTCATAAGTTTTTTAATATACACTCATCTCCTTTTACTATCTAAATACATATTTTGTGGTAAATTTGTGTACACGAATATCAATGTAAAATACCAAAATTTGTAAAATTAACAAAGAAAATCATTTTAAATGTGTAATAATTTAGTATACGTATTTTTTTAATACAATAAGGTAATATTATTCACTAAAAAGAGTGAGAAATACCTGTATACCGTCGTGTATAGAAGGTCTTTTGTGTTGGTTTCTAGGTTCAATAGGTCATATTAAACGCTGATGTGGATGTTGGAAATGTAAAAGATAAATTACATTTGCGTCGAACAACTAACTAAAATAAAACAACTATTTTTACGTGGAAGTACATCACTACCACACATAAAAAAAATTGAGTATTTTTATATCAGATAAACATTCACTAATGTATATATGTTTCGACACAAAGCTATTCCAAAGCCATTTTTATGTCGAATGTAGTCGACTAATCAAACATAAATTTACATCGGCAGTGATATTAGAAGTAAATTTATGTTAGACATGTAAAATTTGGAAGTCTTTTTAAAAATTGGTTCCTTTTAGGTTAAATCTAAAACTTGTAATATACAAAAACAACAAAGTTATACTAGATATGCTATTTATGTTAAAATAATAATCATTTAATTTAACCTAAATTATCTAAATAATAAAATAAATTTAATTATACTATTTATGTCGGATAAGAGAGGCTATTAATTGTTGTCTTATTTAATTGTTATTCTGCAATATTGATAAGCTAAACTAAATATGATTACATATTGAAATGAATTTCCTCCGTTCTTGTGAAGATAGGCCAGAAACATAAGAGTGGAGAATTGAATCGTATATTGAATTATTTTAAAACATTTCGTAAATCAATATCTGCTTAGGCTATAAACGTAGTTTTCAATTGTTACATACGTTTCTTTCAAAGTTTTTGTAATAACAATTTGATAATTTATGAAATCCAATTAGATAGACAATTTGTTAAAAATCTTTTCAAAAGCTTCGTTTGGTAACAAAACTCCCATTCTTAAGTTAGATGAAGATTAATGAGATACAATATAACAAAATAAGGGATAAGCAAGATTTGCACTACTTTTAATATAAGTTTGTCTATTAACAAAGGCTACATCCAGTTCACAATTAACTGATAGAGTTTCATCAAACAATCTAATATTGCAAAATACACAAACAAGTATTATTTGAAATACAATTATTCTTAACTAAAAATCCAAGTGACTTGCCTATAAAAGAATACTCATATTGTAAAAGTTTGGAAAAACTACTAAAGAATGCACGTGTCAAGATCTATTTTGAAAGTTTTGATGTATACTTTTTACTAGACATTCTTGCATATGGCCAAAGATATGGGCTTTGAAGTGTGTTTGTTGTTTTGTATTATCATATGACATGCATAATTTTATTAGTCCATGTGCTAGTGAGTTTATCAATAAACTTTGTATGAACAACTTGAACTTGATTTTGTTTTTTCTATATGTTGATGAGTTTACGCTCCAATACACATCGTACAACAAACACAGTTTCTTAGTCTATATGTTAAAGGAGCTTACGCTTTAATACATGTCATATTATAACTTGGTTTCTAAGTCCACATGATAATGAACTTAAACTCTTATATTAATCATATTAAACTTTTTCAAATGATTTTTTCTTTCTTCAAGTTATTTTAAATATGATTCAATTTGAAAAACTTAATGCAATTAATTTGCGAATCAAGATTGCGAAAAGATTGGTTAACAAAATAAACAGGAGAAAGGAAGTGAAAGATTGCACAACAAATTTATATTGGTTTAGATCACAAATGATCCCACAAGCAATCTCAATTATTAAACTTTATAATAATTCGATATTTTTATTTTCAAAAGTTTGTATAAGCACTCACATAAGCAATTTAAAAACTTAACACAACAAACAAAAACTAGATTAACTCTTGAACACTCTAAAAAGGATATCAACCTAATTAACTCTTAAATACACAAGAGGATATAGACTGGAACACTCCAACAATTTTACAAGAAGGAAAGAATGTACCAATGTTCACAACAAAATCAATGCATAAGGTTTCACAGTAGCACAAGACAACTTTTGAGTTTAAATCTTGAAAGTTCTTTAAAAGTTTAAAAGTAGCTAAAATGATCTCAACTAAATTTGCTTTTTGCAATGGTATTTGTTGTTTAAAAGAGTGAAACAAAGACTCTATTTTTAGAATTTAGAAAACGCTAATTTAAAGAATGTTCATACGTGTCTAAATGATTATATATGTGAAAAATAGGAAAACATAAGAAAGGAGGATTGAATTGTGTTTTAATAATTTTTGAAGTCCTTTTATAGATATAATCTAAATAGGAGTATTTAAATGATAGTTTTTTATAATTAAAAGTAAAGAGTTAGAAGTAGTTCCACCTAAACACATGTTACAAATGCAACTTTAATACATAAATATTTTATTTATTTAGCATTTTAGTCCTACGTATTCAATTAACAACTCTCCTCCTTTGTTAATACAAATATAGATAACATATAATGTAGAGAGATCGAGATAGAGAAAGTAAACACATCAATTTTATATTGGTTCATCTATTAGACCAGACCTCATCCAATTCTCAATGAACTAGTTAAGTTCCACTAAGTAGCTTGATGACATCCACTTCCACATAAGCCCTAGGCATGAAATGTACTCCTCCACGTCAGCCCTAGACGCTACCTTGTTTATCCTAGGAGGAACAATCTTGCAACTTTATTAAACATACTTTGAAAAATAAATTCTATTATACTAAATACCAAATTCATGGCACAAAAAAAATTCCTAAACTATTCTATACACATTGAAAACTTTTCCCAAGTTCATAAAAGTTTGACTTTGTTGTCTTTAGCATAATGCCATTTTTCTTGTATTTTCTTTTGGCTATAGCTCTTGTGGTTGGTCCTTTGCTAAAGGGTCTTCCATTATCCCCTCCCTCTTGAAGAGGACTTATCCTCAAATCTTTTTATTCTACGTCATCATTTGTACCACCTATAAAAGGAAGAAGATCAAATACATTAAAGGTGGTATGGACTCCGTATTCTTCTAGCAGATTTATTTTATATTAGGAACAGTTGGCTCCAGAAGCAGGGGTTGAGTGGAGCCTAAACTCAATTCGCTACAAACAAAACCACCAAGCAAGATCATCCAAGGCAACAATATATAAGCACAAATGAAATGGTTTTATACCGGTTCACCCTTATCTCTTGAGCTACGTCCACTTCTCATTGAAAAAATCGTTCAAGAGGTTCCACTATATCATAAATGCTTACATCGAGTAAAGAAACCTCTCCAAGTTAAAATGAGTACACAAACCTCTGTAGGTTACAACGAGTACACAAACCTCTTTAGGTTATACCAGTCTCAATCTCGTTGAGATCAAGACCACTCAAGATTTGAAGAAACACTTTCAAAAGAGAGAACAATGAAAACTCACAAGGGTTTACTTCACAATTTTGAAAAATTACACAACAGTTTCGCATAACTCAAATCTTCAGATGCTCTTAGTAGCAGATTTACAATAGACACTTAGTTTCTTCAATGTATTGTATGCATTTCTCTTTTCTTCTTCTTATTTTTCTTCAACTTGAAATTGTTTCTTGATTTTGCATTAAAACTAGCTTTATTTTCATATATAGAAACAATTTAAACAACACAAGATATCTTTGCTTTGAAACAATTAATCAAGTTTAAATATTCTATAATAATTTGAATAATTTCCATTATGTACAAATTTGAACGTTAAAGCACAACATGCTATAAAATCTTATTTTGATATTTCTATGAAAGATAAGCCAGAATTCTTGGAGTAACAACTAGACCTTCAACAGAAAAGGTCCTTGTAATCGTATCTTGGTTTCTAAGACATGATTTATAGAGCTGCACTTTGTTGAACTCACCTAGATCGGTGGTGTTTCCTCTATCTACAATAACACCATCATTCCTTAAACCTGCTACCGCTAGCCAGACTTCATCATTTATCGCCATATCTACTTCTTTCACTTGGGAGTAGATTGTATCATCATCATACCACATATTAGTCAGAAAAACCTTCACCAGGCCTGGATAAGTGTTTCAAGGCAATTTCAGAAACTTTTCCAGCTTTTGATGTTTCAACAAATCTCTAGCTTCATCAAGCTTTTCTTCCTTAAGCCACTCCATCCTCAAGAACTTTAGACTGATGATAATTTTCCTACTATACTCTTGATAGTATTCTTCAATGCTTTCCTGATTTCCCAAGAACCATCTTTCAAGATAATTAGATTCATTGTTGTCCACTGATTCAGGCCTTTTGATAAGAGCCCTTTTAGTTTGCCTTTTTGGGTTTGAGGATGAAGCCATTTGAAGAGAATAAACGAAGAGAGGAACGTTCTTTGGAATATAGAACGAGCTAGAGTGACAAGAAATGCAGTGCAATAGTGTATTTTGAATGCATGTTGAAGTAGTATTTGAAGAGAAATGAACACACTAGCAAACAAATGCAAAGCAGGACTATTAATTGACATCACAAAATCAAAACAACTTTTCAGTTTGTTGGGATTTGCATATAATAGATTGATTACAGATGACTTAGCTTCAGGGAATCTCTAACAACTTTTGACTATTGACTTCCAATGTGCTTGTGACATGTGGCACTGCATGTTCACTCACTCTTCACATGCCAAGCTCGAGCATTGAACGTCTTAACTCATTCAACCTTTCTTCTTTGACCAAGTTAGTTTCTACAACATCAAATCCTTCCCAATGTTCTTAGCCACTCATTGATTAATCAATTGGACAAAAATTATTCAGAATTATTTTTCAGCCTCACTCATGCCAATAAAATGAACAATAATTTGTCAGAATCAGATTTTTAATCAGCTACAGTGTGGTTTAGTGAAATATTGGTTAATTGAATCAGATACTTCAATCAACTATATCAAGTTTGCATAAGTTTGACCAAGAATCAACAATGCATAGGTTAATTTAATGCACATATTTAAAATTAATTATGCCAAGTTCATTTATCAGAAAATTAAATCTTTCTTTACTAAGGGGCTTAGTAAATAAATCAGCAAGCTGTTTCTCAGAAGAAACAAATTGAATTACGCAGTCACCATTATTTACATGATCTCGTATAAAGTGGTGGTGTATTTCAATGTGTTTAGTTCTAAAATGTTGCACTGGATTATTTGTTAAGTTTATTGCACTTGTATTGTCACAAAGTAATGGAATTTTAGAAAGTGTTAGACCGAAATCACTTAGTTGTTATTTGATCCAGAGGCTTTGAGCATAGCAGCTTCAAACAACTATGTATTATGCTTCTACTGTTGATAAAGCTACACACGCCTACTTCTTATTGTGCCATGATATTAAACTGGATCCAAGTAAATGAGAGGTTTCACTCATGCTCTTTCTATCAAGCTTACAACCTACAAAATTTGAGTAAGAATATCCAACTAAATTTAAAGACACTTCACTGGGATACCATAAACCAACTTTTGTAGTTCCTTTGAGATATTTCAGGATTCTCTTTGTTGCCATGTAGTGTGACTCCTCAGGTTAGCTTGGTATCTTGCACAAAGACATACACTGAACATTATATTTGGTCTACATGCAGTAAGATAAAGCAGTGATCCAATTTTCCCTCTGTACTTAGTTTGTTCCACATTAGTTCCTTTCTCATCTGCATCCAAGTAACAACTAGTAGTCATTGGTGTTACAATCTCCTTGCAATCCCCCATATCAAATGTCTTTAGCAGCTCTCTCAGTATTTGGTTTATTAAGAAATGTACCATGATGGAATTTTTTTATTTGCAATCCTAGAAAATAGTTAAGCTCACCCATCATGGACATTTTAAACTCACCCTGCATAGCTGCTACAAATTGCTTACACAAATTTTCATTAGTAGTTCCAAAAATAATGTCATTAACATAAACTTGAACAAGTACAATATCATTGGAAGCTTTCTTAATGAATAAAGTCTTATCCGTTTTCCCTCTCTCATAGCCTTGAGAAAGAAAGAAATTACTCAACCTCTCATACCACTGTCGAGGTGATTGCTTTAAACCATACAAAGCTTTCTTGAGCTTGAAAACATGATCTGGATACTTGTGATCTTCAAAACTAGATGGTTGACTCTCATAGACCTCTTCATCAATGTATGCATTTAGGAACGCACTCTTGACATCCATTTGGTGTAATTTAAATCCATTCATGTAAGCATAAGCTAATAGTAGCCTCACAGCTTCCAATCTAGCCACGTGTGCATACGTCTCTCCAAAGTCAATGCCCTCTTCTTGGTTGTAACCCTTTGCAACCAGCCGATCTTTATTCCTCACAATGACTCCTTGTTCAACTAGTTTGTTCTTGAAAACCCACTTCGTTTTAATCACATTCATCTTCTTTGATCTATGAACAAGAGTCCAGACTTTATTTCTACCGAACTGATTTAACTCCTCATGCATTACATTTATCCAATTGTTGTCTCTAGTGCATCAACTACAGTTTTGGGTTCCACTTGAGATACAAAGGCCAAGTGCTCACAAAAGTGATTCAATAATCTTCTAGTTGAGACTGCCCTCTGCACTTGACCAATAACATTGTCCAAAGAAAGATTTCTAGGCATTCTCCACTCCCTAGGCAGTTCAGAATTGATTATCTCTACACCAGCTTCAGATTAAATCGATTGAAGTTTTGGTTCAATTGATTGATTTTCTAACAGTTGATCAACTTTCTGTGGTTTATTACGCACTCCAGTATCAACTTGTTGTCCAGTAGAAACCTCATCATCTGCACCTTTCTTAGTACTTTCCTACATGTTCTGGTTAGTTTCATCAAATGCAATATGCATGGTTTATTCCTATTATATTCTTTATATGCATGACCATGTAATGAATAGTCAAGAAATATACTCTCATTTGAGTCGAATTTGTCCAAGTTATCCTTACCATGGTTCAAAATAAGACATTTACATCAAAATGATATTGAATTAATTACATGTCTTAAGAGAGTGGAGAGGTTGTTCATTAATTAGTAATTTAATTTTCACCCATTTTGTGGATGTATTTAGCTTTTCTCAAATGATATAATCGTTAATCTTTTTTCTTTTGGGGACAATTTTTGGCAGACACTTATTCTTACACAAACATTACATCGAGACAACAAATTCTTAAATGTAGAATACGAAACGCTGACAGTAGTCAAACTCTCAATCTTTTTTAATCTTAAATCCATTTACCACTCCAACTTTAACAAAAGATAAATCTTAAATCAATTCTCCACTGCTATAGTTGGAATCGGTGAAACCAACCCAAACAAGACCAGGTTTTATTACTTACTGCTCTTAGCTGAATAATATGTCTGTGCGATAGTGAGGCCTAGGAGCGCCACTGCTGCCAACACTCCTATGAGTTTCCAAACAGTAGGAATGTGTTCCTTGATCAAAACGTGGTACCAGTTTTTCCAATAGTAAACAATAATTGCAATGATTCGTCTGCACTGATGCCAAGTGACTATACTCCGTTTCCTTAACGTTCTCGTTCCCGTGTGTGAGTTCAACTTGCCACAAACTTCACTATAACTCCAATCCATTTGATCAACTCCTTCACACAGATTTTCAAACAGCTTCCGCAAATCTTCATTTTTTTTCCCGGATTCATTCACTATGATTCCAACACGCTTAAGCAGTTCGATGTCATGCGTACAACAAATCAAGCCTTTGAAGAACAAAGCATAAGAAGTCAATTTGCAGCTGGTCACAATTCTGCTCTGCTCCCACGCAATCATGTTCCTCCACATGACTTCCGTTAACTTCTTAATACGCAGCGGAGGAATCTCCAACACCCCATGGTCAAAATTTATCTCAAAGTTAAAGATATCACCAAACTGGTTCATATTGCTTCTACCTCCTGGTCTGATTGTTACTCCGCGAGCTCGAAGCCTAGTAGCACAGCGCTCTAACTCTTGACACACCGGCCTAGTTTTTTTTCTATCCTCCTGGTTCACGATGGACAAATATACAAGGTGAAGAAGGTGAGCCGCACCAGATGTAGGAACAAACGAAGGGTAGCCTAGAGCTTCCATTGCAAGAGTAGCAACACGGTGATCTTGCTCAAGTAGATCAGGAACGGGGAAAAGTTTTCTGTACAACTTCTTGAGAACAATGAAGGGTACTTGGTTCTCAAGCAGAAGCAAGTCACTCAATACGGACAAGACTTTGTCTAGGCTTTCAAATACAGGGTCGTCATCATAATCACCATTGTCCCCAGCCCTCCCTTTTAAGGCTTCCTTATTCTCGTGAAGCCTGTGAAGAAACTCTAACAAGAAACAACCATCCAGAAGCATAAGTTTTGCTAGCTCGTGGCGTTCAGATAGAACGTTCCCACCATAACTGGCACGAACTATGTATTCTATCCCCAGAATAGTCTCGCCGCACTCTCTCACCATGGTTGGTCCGTCTTCAGTTTTTCCTCCCCTGTTTTGTTGCTCTGCTTGGAACAGGGATCGTCCTAGAAGAGACAGCATGTAATTCCATTTGGGTTGTTCCATCATTAACAAGAGATCGTTTTGGGACCCCCTGTGATAGGGTCCGATGGAGACAACCTGGGGAACGTATGCGTCCTTGTTTGGCTTGCTAAGCTTGTCTGGAACCTTGGAGATGCTGCATGCCTCAACTTCTCCATGTCTTATAGTACCCAGCAACACTTGAATAGGAAACATCCAACTGGTGGGGTCAACATTGCTTTCGCTTCTTGAATCCATATCTCACCGATTAGGCGAACGAAGAAATTCTCAGAACAAGCCCCAGCAAGTGGTTGTTCTTGTTTTTTCGTTTTGTTATTTTTCAGGTTGAGATTTGAGAAAGACTTGGGACAACACCGATCGAAATATGTGTTGGATTGTAGGTGCCTCTGTACTTTCTGTCAAGAGAATTTAAGTGGACAGTGATTTGAAATATGGAGAGCAACGGATACGAGTAGGTATGATAAATAAATGTTCTCCAGTTTATTGTTAAGAAAAAACGTTATTGTTATTTGATTAAACTTTTAATTTGTTTCTCTTGATGTCACTTGAAGGGTTGGTGGTGTTCTGTAATAAAATTGGCAGCATTAATGTTTGGTCAACGCAAAATGGAATAGAAAATAAACCTATTTTCTGGCTGTAAACATGTACAACTAATAGATGGATTATGGTAATGGTGAGATATTTTATTCTGATATAATGTGAACACGATTTATTTAAAGAATTACATGTTAAGCAAACATTGAGCTACATTAATGTGGCAGAAGAATTAAAATACTTACAAAACTGTTTATCTTTCTAAATTTTTTATTTATTTTTATTTCAATGCTTTTTTCCACAAGAACTTAAATCTCTTTACATTCATTTTAGTTTTAATAAAAGACTCGTATTAAGCGTCACCATGAATTTTAACATCTCATATAGATTAAAACTTCAAAACTCATTAATAATCTTTCGATCACATGAATAACTATTATGAAAGAAAAACCAAAGCACAAATAACAAAAGCATGGAGGGATCACACCAAAACTCAAACAAAAAGGAACGAACTTTCTACAAACAAAACAATATTTCCACATATAAATTAGCCAATCTATCAACACAACTATTGTTCTACCTAAAGACATGAGTCACTCTAAACTCCATTGTATCACAAATATGAATATATTTACGTCATCTACCTTCAAGAATCCAAGGAATGATATGAGCATACCAAATAACATGACAAAGCAAGGAAGAGTCAAACTCCAACCAAATCTTTTGACAACCCTTCAACTCAGCATATTGAATAACAAGGATGATACCCATGACCTCAGCTTAAAGAGCATGCTGAGTACCCAAGAAAGTAGTAAAACTACCCACATATTCACCACGAATGCCCTTAAAAATACTTTCAAGAGTTACAAAATCAAGAGCACTTATAGGTAAATATTGGTCTCTAAATAGCTTTTTTCTTGTAGTGAAAATAGAAAGGACTTAAATGTGATTAGATATATGCTTTCTTGATACATATGAGAATGAGGAAGAACTAATTGAAGAAAAGAAAAGATGATAAGATTAAATAAAAGAAGCATGACAAATGAAGATGTGCATAAAGAAATAGGAAAAGAAGATAATTGTTTTATGCATGAGACAGATGTATGGTGAAGTCAAACCCTAGTAATTTTCATATCATCGATCCTTAATCTTATTATGCTATCTCATAATTGACAAAAAAATTGATATTTGGTCTAATTTTGTTATGATTGTAATTATTGTTGTGTATTGCATAAGTCCCTTAGGAGAGAACAATAATTTAGTACGTGCTACATGAGAAAATGATGCACTTGCCATCAAAATCAAAAGTGTTAACAAGCTTTTGGCATTGTTGTCGAGGATTTATGTTTTAATACTTTAGAAGTTTACTCCTATAATTTTATTAGACCTATTTTTAATTTTTCCTTTTAAGACTAAAATTTTATTTTTAAATTTTTTATGTTCGTAAATTTTCAGAAAAAAAAAATAACTTAGGTTCTAGGTTTTTGTGAGTTCTTGTGTATGTAAGCTTCAAATAACTTGGCTCAAAACCTTTACTTATAGACCCTGAAATTGAGAGAATTGCAAGAAGAATCTTGTTTCACACAAGGTTATAAGGAGTTAGAAAACCTAAAGTTGATCAATCATTCTTTATTCCTAAAGGGATGGCTGAAGAATAGCAAGGCCACAATCAACAACAAAATCAAAAGAAAGCTTTCAGGGATTCAATCATGTAATCAAGCCTTAAAGAATTCTCTACCATTGTTTGACCCACGATGAATAAGAAAACAACTGAGATAAAGCCTGCTCTCTTACAACTCACCAGGTCTCAAGAATTTGTAGGTATGGACCACAAGAACCCAGACACTCACTTTTACACATTTTGATGAGTTGTGTAGCATTGTTGGTTTGACAATGACCGACGAGGAAGCATTATTATTGAGATTGTTTCCTTTTTCTTTGACTGCAAAGGCTAAGATTCGGCTTCAATCATAACCTAATTAGAGCCTAACTAATTGGAAGGATGTGGATACAAAAGTTTTGTCTATATTTTTTCATCCATCCAAAAATACTAAGGTGAAGGTGGCCATGCCTACTTTTGTGCAAGGGAGTGATGAAGCCTTGTGTGAGGTATCAGAGAGATACAAAGATTTACTAGAAAGTACCCTAACCGTGTGTTTGAGGAAGAAATATAGGTTCAATTTTTTTGTAACTGGCTCCAATCGTAAACTAAGATGATTTTGGATGTCTCTTATAGTGGTTCTATATTGTTGAAAATTGTTGAGGTGACTATTACCACTATTGAATCTATGGCTTCCACGGACATGAGAGGCCAACATGGGAGGACACATCACAGAAGAGAGGAGTATTAGAGTTGAGTTCTCAAGATGCTCTTTTGGCTCAACATAAACTTTTGACTCAACAAATAGAGACCTTAAGCCAACACATGGCTAAACTTCCTCAGCAAATACAAGCCATACAAGTTGGATTTGTTCTCGCCCAACTAGTGTTGAGATGAGATTTTTGTGAAGGGAATCATTGTATTAGTTTTTTCCAAATACCTAGTTGTTCCCAAAATGCATAAGTGAATTACTTGGGGAATCAAGGAAGGCCACATTTCTCTAACAACCCTTTTCCTAACTCTTATAATCAAGGGTGGAGACAAAATTTTGGTGGAGGATGCCATTATATAATAAATTGATGAAAGAACTCTTAAGAAAGAGGAGGAGGTTTATTGATTAAGAAACCATAAAACTAGAGATCTATTAAATCCAAGGATCCTGGTAGTTTTACTATTCATGTAACTTAGGTAATTTACCTATGAAAAAAACTTTGTTGGATTTACGCGATAGCATGAATTTAATGCCCATGTCGATGATGAAAAGGATTGGATACTTAGTGGCCAACCTTACTAAGATGACGTTGTAAGTTGTTGATAGATCTATAAAATATCCTCATGGGGTGGTAGAAGATGTGATGGTAAAGGTAGGTGAATTCACATTTCCGGTCGATTTCATGGTCATGGAGATGGAAGAAGATACAGAGGTACCCTTGATCTGTGTTAGCCCTTTTATGAAGACTGTTAAGGTAGGAATTGGTGTTGATGATGGTAATATGAGGGTGAGAGCACAAGAAGAGGAGGTAACTTTTGATGTTTTTGGGAATTTGTCATCCTCAATTAAAGGAAAAGATTGTCTCATAATACATACAGAGCAAGAAAACACCTCAGGCACTTGTAACATACCGTCTCTTTTTAAAGAAGAAAAAAAATTAAAGAGGACAAAGATAAAGAAGAAAGGAAGATTGAACATCAACTAAGCTTACCCATTCTCTTTGGAACCTCAAAAATGAAAAACCTTTTCAAGAGATGAAGGACAAAGTTGAATAATTTTTGGGTAGTAAACACAATTGAGGATAATGGAATGGTAAAAATTGAAAGTCCTTATCACAAAAGGGCAAACATTGTCACAAGGAAGATGTTGCACCCCAAGATTTTCACACCTTAATAGAGCTACCCGTTAGGCTCAAGATGTTCAAGAAGTGCTATTTGGGTGGCACCTTGGTTATTTAAATTTTTCTACATTTTGTTTTTAATTTTAGTCTATTTATTATTTGAATAAAATATTCGGATGATTGTTAATTTTTGAATGTTAAGGTAAACGAAATCGAAAGAATGAAGGAACAAGAATTTCTTTTCAAAAACCTCTTAAGTCTGACACAATCCTAGTTGCACCCGACTCAAGTGAAGAAATTTGCTCTTGAATGGACAGCACGTCGAGCTCAACGTTGTTGGTGTAGGCCCAATGGTCTTTTTGAGGATGGCCCAACATTGTTGGAGTCGACCATGAGCTCGAGGTTTGCTTTTTTAAAATCCAAAAACCTAAATAAGTTTTGAGTACCTGGAAGATTATCCCTAAGCACCTACATTACACACAGATCATCTTCAGAGCATTGCTGTAAAATGTAATATGCTTCCTCGATGATTCTCTAAATCCCTTTAACCCATTTCCTCTCACAAAGGTTTCAACAATCTCCATCCTTGCCAGGAAAGAATTAGTTGTGAAATTTCTTGTTTTAATTATTATTTTGATAGTAATTACTGAACCCTAACCACTAGGACTATACTCTAGGAGTATTTAAAACATGATTGGATGAATTTCATGATGGAACGATGGAATTTGTGAATGTCAAGGTAAAAAGAATTGAGAGAATTATGGGACAAGAAATTATTTTCAAAACCCTCTTAAGCCTGACACAATCCTAGTTGCGACCGACTCAAGCAAAGAAATTCACTGTCGAGTGGAAGACACGTTAGGCTCAATACTATTGGTGTCAGGTGAAAGTCGCCTATATAGGCCCAATTGTCTTTTTGAGCCTGGCCCAACATTGTTGGAGTCGGGCGTGACCTCGAGGTTTGGTTTTTAAAAATCAAAAACCTAAATGACTTTTGAGTACCTGGAACATTATCCCTAAACACCCACATTGCGTACAAATCACCTTCAGAGCATTGCTGTAAAATGGAAATTGCTTCCTCGATCATTCTCTCAAATCTTTTTAATCCATTTCCTCTCACAAAGATTTCAACAATCTCCATCACTTCTAGGAAAGAATTTCTTGTGAAATTTCTTGTTTTAATTACTATTTTGATAGTAATTATTGAACACTAAGCATTGGGACCATACTCTAAGAGTATAAAGAACATGATTGGATGAATTTCATGATGGCATGATGGAATTTTGAAAACGTATCTACGAATTTAGTGATAGTGGTACCCGACCTAGCTTTATTATTCCCGATGCCACTACGAATTCGATAGTAATTATTGAACCCTAAGCACTGCAATCTTTGTTCCCCAAGCCCGTCGAAATGCTTTTGCGCCCGACTCAACGTAATTTTTTTATTTGTTTTGTTTTGGTGATTTTGTTTTGAGTCCTATCCAATGAGTTGCATTTACTAATGAAATTGGACTTCTTTTGTTCCTAGTAACTTTAAAATAATTTCAAGATGTCATCTTCCCTAAAGAAACAGAAAAATGTGGAGGGGCGATCATTTAGGGGCAAAAGAGGAAGGTTTTGAAAAATTCCTTTCTCCAGCTCTTGAGAAACAATATGCTTTTGCTAAAATAGGAGGTTGATTATGGAGTGGAATGTGAGTCTAAAACTAGTAATGAAATTCCAATAGTTATGCTGTAGAAACTGGAGCAGGATGAGTACGTACCATGAACTTGCCAACATAGCAGTGGTAAAAGAATTCTACGCGAATGTTATGTCTAAAAAGGAGGGATTTCATAATTATACTAATTATGTGAGAGGCAAGAGAATCTCTTTTGATGTTGCTACTATTAATTCCTACTTTAGAAGTTAAGACCAATTTAGAAGTCGTCCTTGCTAGCATGCCCTATTGGCAAATGGGATCATTGATTATGAAGAAATTGAGAGGATTGTCCAAGAGGTGGTTTTGTCATAAACAAATAGTAACAACCTCTTCACATCAAGAGGATATATTTGAACTCATTACCCAGGACTTGGTGACCATCATTCACCTAAGCATATTCCCTACCTCTCATGTATTAGACATCACTAAGAGTAGATCTTTGATCATTTTCTGTATACTGACTAGCAGAACATGAATTTTAGGAAAGCAAATTGCATATGAGACCTTGCATTGTGCTAATATGTTAGGAACTATAGGATTGGGACATCCATCCTTGAAAATCATTTATGTAGACTAGCTAGAGTGGATGTTTCATCTCCTCCATTTGAGCGTCCTCGCCAAATCATGGACATGAATTATAATAATAGATTTTGTATGGCAGGAGAAGGACTAGTGACACCACCACCACTACGAAGAAGACTACAGAGTACCACTATCTTGAGTAGGGAACATTTTGATGCTTATATGCAACATTTTGATGAATCCCTAAACGCTATCTACAAGGCCCAAACCATGGTGATGGACACCCTTCGAGGAGTATCTTTACATGGACCTAGATCCTTGTAAGCTTTTCATGTACCTTCATCTGAGGAATTTACATCCTACATAGCTTGGCCTATAGACCAGGGCAATTCAGAGGAGGGGTTGAGCCTGTAGAGGATGATGTAGAAGAGGAGGAGAAAATATTAGAGACATATGACCATTGAATGAGTTTATTTTTTTCTTTTGTTGCATTTTATTTTTTGTTATTGTGTGGTTGCTCTTTGAAATCTTACAACTGATTATGTGGCTCTTTGTTGGGAATTTACTTTGTGGTTGCTCTTGTTTTTATAATATGTATCAGGTAGATATGATATAGAAACTATTAGAATCAACAATATCCAAGTGAGATTTTGAGCTTCAAAGTTTTATTCAATAAGTACTATCACTTTTGGATCATAATTGACTTTGCTTGAGTTTCTTTGCTAATTTCTTCGTTTGCATGCTTACAAATGGTGAAGACCAATTTTGTTATCCTATTTTTAGCCTGGCCAAATATATAACCCTTGTTTTAAAAAGAAAAAACCTTTGTATCCTTTTGAGCTTTAAAAGAAACTCTTTTTCATCCCTAACCTTTATCCTTGTAAGATTAATTTACTACCACACTTTGAGTAAAGAGAGCAAGGAGATAATGATACTCAGTGTGATTCAAGTTTGGGGAAAATTATTTAAGGGAATACGAAGTGTAATTCATAAATCCTAAACCCTAAAAATAATTAATTACGTAAATAAATTAACTATTAAAAAGAATATTTTGAATAAATGTGGTGAAAAAGTTGATGTTGGGATAAAGTCTCATTTTGAAATAAAAAGAGGGTAGAATTTTCTAAGAATTTGAATTGATTAAATTGCCCTCTTTACTTGAAGTATTTTGATTATCTAGAAAAACCAATTTTCTTCTCTGTCAGCCACATTACAACCCAATAAAAGTCCTTGAGATGTTGCATGTTTTTGAAGAGTATTAGCTCTTGAAACGAAAAGCAAAGTTAAATTATGGGAAATTAGTGGTAGACATACAATACCCTGACACACTTGTATGATTAAGAGAAACACATTTTCGTTTTGTGATTGATTTGAGTAGAAGCATACATATTTTATCTCTGAAGTAATTGTAAGAGTTTTATCTCATTATTGGTGAGTAGTTTGATATATGCCAAGTTCTCTTCGCTCGAGGACAAGCAATGTTATAAATTTAGGGGAGATTGGTAACATTTTTTTTAATCATATTTTGGATTCAATTTTTACTATGAAATTAACTCTTTCTAAACTTGAACCCTGCTAATTGTCTTATTTTATTTGGTTTTTATTAATAAATTTATTACATATGTCTTAGAATTGTAATTTGGACTAATTTTCCTTATTTTGTCCAAAAAGAGAACATAAAACATTAGATTTAGAGAAAAAAGATTGAAGCCCACAAAGAAGAATACCTAAAAGCCCATGAAGGAAGACAACAGATAAAAAACTCATGAAAGGGTGCATAAGGGAGAAGTTGCGCTGGTTGGACCATGGGCCCTGAAGAAGAAAGTTTAGCCCGACGCCATTTGATTTGCGCCGGAATGAAAATTTCTTTCTAAAATTCTATTTATTAAGTGCATATGTTAAGGTTTACACACACAAAATTAGAGTAAGAAAAGAGTCAATCTTGGAAGAAAACTTTAGAGTTTTTGGTGTAATCTTATTCTTCCAATGTTCATCTTATATTTTTAGGGTTCTAATGTCTATGAGGAACTAAACCCAATGTTGTTGGGATTAGATGTAACCTACCAAACTGTCATGTAATCAATATTGTGTTTATATGTATGTCTTTTTCTTTCAATATCATTATTTCAATTATGCGCTTATTATTTGTTGTGTAAATTCATAACTTGACCCTTCGATTCTAAAAGTATTGAGAAATATTGTTAGTAATCAGGATTTGAATTGGAATACCTAATGGAAGTTCTACATCTATATATAAAGCATGATTCATTTGTTGTCTTAAACCCTTGTAACCAAAGAAAGTCTTTTCTATATAACTGACGGCTAGTAGAGAAGCTTAGGCTCATTCACCTACGACATTAGAGTTTGGGTATTATTATGGGTTGACATTGATATTATTTAGGAAAAGAAGGTACTTTATGTTATGCATGAGAGGGAGGTATGTGAAGTTTAACCCTAGTAATGTTTATATCATCGATCCTTAATCTTATTATCTGATATTTGACACAAAATTATAAAAATATTTAATTTCTTTGACATAATTTATTTTCCCACACAAACTATTCAAATTATGGAATTGTTCTTTGGTATAATTTTATTGTATTGTAATTATTGTTGTGCGTTACATAAGTCATAACGATATATTTATTGTAATTGTAATTATTATTATGTTTTTCTTAGTTATTTACTCCATAGTCTAAATGGGTTTTGATTAAAAATATTTTCTCTCTCTAGGAAATGGGTATGATGTTGATGCTTGGTTGATTTTGTGTTCCTATAGCCTTGTTCTTTGTTGAGTTTATGTTTTAACCTTAAAGTTTTCTAGAGTTTTAAAGTGTTAAATCTTGATTTGAAAGTTTTGTTAGGATGAAACATGTTTTGGAAAATTGAAAATCAATAAACATTAGAGGCAAGTTGATGCAATCCTAGCCTTAATTGTATGCGTTCATGTACTTACTTCCATTTTCGTTGAGATTTTTGAATGTGAGAGGCATGAGGGTAGGGAAAGATTAATTGAAGCGCAGATTTGGTACAGGTTGGTGAGGTTAGGCCAACAATCTTGAAGAAAGTCTAGAGAAAACAGTGTTGAGTGGACTATTCTAAAGAGAGTTCATTAATAAGTTTGTAGAGGCAAAGTTAGCCAACATTTCATCACTCATTCTAAAGTCCATTTTCAAGGGCATCCATCACCTATTTATAGGCTAAGTTGTCATCAAGACCTGTCTTTCTTGGGGACCAACAACACGGGAATTGAGGACTGAGACTCTTCTACACCAAGATAAGCCACTAGTTTCACAATTTTCTTTGTTTCCTTAGGGTTTGTTTTGTAACCAGGTCTATTGGATAGGTGATAAAGCAAATTTATATGATGTTATTAATACATTTTTGGGTCAACAATCAACTCTTTCTACACTTAGAACTTGTTTAATTCTCAACTTTAAGTAGTTTTTATTAATAATTGATTGGGAGAGTCAATATAAGGATTAGATATTAATTCAATTTATTCTTGGTGAAATTGATCAAGAAAATATTAGATGAGAAGAACTAGGATTGAACCCTTCAAGAAGTAAGAAAAAGAAGTAAATAAAGTCAAGCGCATGTCAACCACATAACAACTTGGCGAAACGCTAGAAGCAAAGTAGTGCTGGTGGCACCCGGTGTAGAGATATGGGCTTAACACAGATAGGGCCAAGTACTGGAATAGTAAAAATATCCGTGTCACCCTATGCAGAATGATGTGTCAGGCACGAGCGTTGATTTTCATGAATTATTTAATAGACTTTTGGGGGTTAGGGTTAAATATCTTTGGCTAGAATAGAGAACGAAATTGACTCTTGAAGCGTCTTTAGGCTTCGTTTGAAATAATCTTCTTATTCCATCATTCTTCTTGTAATGTTTGATTTTCTCATTGAATATCTGTTCTTAATTATGTCTTACAATAAATTGTTTCCTTTGAATATATTAGTTTATTAACTCTATGTTTATGCTTGTTGTGCGGTTCCATAACTGGGTTATTAATTGTTCAGAGTATTGGAAAATATCTTTTGAATCTAGATCTGAATTAATTTACAAGATGAAAGCTAGTGTCTAGGAATAGAGTGCAATTTATTTATTTTTTCTTTAAGATCCATGTTTTATGCAAGATCATCTATATAATTGATCAAGGAATTATCGGTTAATAAATCAAGTTTGAGGAATTTCATGGATTGACGTAATACATGAGAGTGAAGATTGGTGAGATACCCTAGAAAGTTCATCATATTATTGTTAAACCTTTTTCTACCTTTGATTGTTGATAAATATATATTATCAAATTTTGAATTAGTCCTTAATCTGAAATTTTTATAATTGTTTAAAATATTTTATATTACACAAATCTTTTGAGATAAACGACAATTTTCTTACTTGCTACATTGCGACTGGTGCACTCGCCATCATTACAAATTTCACTAATAATAAATAAAGTCAATATGATGCTCTATTACCCTCAGAGGTGGCAAACTACTTGGTACCTCTTTGGGAAATATATCATCAAATTCTTTCAAAAGATTTCTAACCCCTTTTGGTAGATAATCATTTCACTATTAGTTGCAGTAAGTGCCCCTTTGCAAAAGAGACAAAAGATATGTTATTTCAACAGAAGAGATTTTATTTTATTTTTATTTTTCAAAGGTTTTTGTGGAACAACACTATTGGAGGAGACACAAGGGTTCAGACTTAATCCCTTCTCCTCTTTTATTTTATTTGAATGAGAAAGTTTTTTACTTAATTTTCTCCCCTCTTTCCTCACATTTTATATGTCTTTCTAAAGTTATTTGGAGGTCCTCTCTCACTTGTTGGAGTGTGAGAGGACAAAGGATAATGATTTTTCCCTTATGCAAGAAAATAATCTTATTAGTGAGGCCATTATGTATAGTTTATTTGTCAAATTGCCATGATTGGCTAAGTAAGATATGTCCAGCCTCCATCTAATGGAGGTGCTCTTAGGTGCCTTAGCTTCTTGCGCAAGCTTCAATGGAAGTTGAGCATGATGAAGGCTTGATTCACCGAATAAAAGAAGTAGATTAAACTCTTCATGATGCGGAAGCAATGGAAATGCAAGGAAAGAAGCGTGCAAGGAGGTTGATGGTGAAGTAGATGGTGAAAGCCTTGAAGGAAGTTGGGTCAACCTTAAGAGAAAGAGCTCCTACCTTTTAAGAGAAGAAACTCAATGTTAAACTTGAAGCAATGTGCTAAAAATTTGGCAACATATCATTATTCAAAATCAAGCTTACAATGGAGGTTCCTAAACCTCTTATTTATGGAAGAAGAAAAAGCTAGTAGCTTCCCTAGCAAGCTAAGATAGCATATACAAGAAGCTAGGGTTAGAAACCCTAACTTGCCTTGCAAGCTACCTAAGTGGCGTATGGGAGAAGCTAGGGTTGGGAACCATAACTTGCACCACTTGTTAGGGTTAGGGTAACCTAGCATGTGGAGCAAGCTACTCTTTCCTAAACTAGGCACCATTGGATAGGCGCCACATGTATAAATCCTATGCGTGTAAAACCTAACCTAGGTGTCTTCTATAAATCCTAACGCACCTAGGGTTATTTAAAAACATCCAAATTTTCCTATTATACTTTTCACAACTTTTACAAGAATCCTCAAAGCTCAAAATAGTCAGCATTTTAATCTACACAGGTGTCTTTGACTCTTTGTTTGCTTCAAGGTATCTGAGCATGACTCTAGTGATTGGACCTTGCCAGAGCCCTCCTCTATCACCATCGGTACTACATCATACATTACTTATTCTTCATATTTCCCAATGGACATTGGTACCCTTGCTTGGTCTTTAACTATTATACATTCACAATTATTAATCAATTGAATTTTGTAAAGTTTTGGATGTGGTTTAATAGTTAAAGCCAACTTATCAACTACCCTCGAGCTGCAACGGTTGCAACAAAATATTTTCAACCGTTATCCACGATCACCGAACAAATATTTTTAAAAAGCTGTATAACAGGTGTGGAATAGATTTTATCATTGAGACTGTTCTAGGTCAATAGGTTAATTCTCAAGTAGCCTTCCCATCATATGCAAGTTTCCCTCACAAGGTTGTGTTTCCTTATAAGAGTCAAGACTCTCATCTTCACTAGAGCAGTACGTGAAATCATCCAGACCTTTAGTGTCATCGTTATTTACAAATAAATTTCTTTTCGTAGGACATTTAGAAGAATAAGGTCCTTTTTTGTGATAGCTAAAACATTAGTAATGAGAAACAACAACTTAAGATTAATCAGACTCAAGAACATGAAAATCCAAACAATCCTAATGACCCTTTGCAAATTTCAATTGGACCAATCACAAGGTCAAGGGTCGGAAAGCTGAAGGAGGCATTGAGTGGTCTGGTTCATGACATTTGAGCTGAGCAAGAAAATTTGATAGCTGACTTTGAACCTGATTTCGCTCTTAATTTGATATGCATTGATGAAGAATTAAAAGAAGAAGTTTTGTGCCAGAAACAAACCAATTAAAGTGTGGGGTCTATATGTTATGCGTCATAAAATTTAATCTTGAAAGGTGCAATAGCGGTTCTTGATTGTAATTGTATACAATTGAGTGTGTTTAGTGAAATTTTTCTTGCTAGGGTTGCAAGAAAGACTGGATGGAGCCCTTGAGGAAGGGTGAACCAGTATAATTGCTTGTGTTCTTCTCTCTTAACCCTTCTCTTCACGTTTTTAATCAATTTTTCACTGCCCACTTTAATTCCTTTTGCATAGAGCTTTTCTTTGATCGATCTGCATTGGTTCTGTTAAGACTGCGTTAAAATCTCTACCATTCTTACAACAACTTATATGTTCTTTTTTCACCTTGAAATTGCTAGTGTTTGTGGATTTTATCTCTGGTTTGGTTCATATATCTTGTTGCATAATTGATCAATCTTTCTGCATAATACATTAACTTTTTGTACAAATATTTATGACCTGTTTTACTATTTTAACTGGTTTTATCAAACCTATTGTGGAGCCCTTAACTCATTGAGTGAATCATTCAATTATCCTTGGTTTTCTTGATCTATATTTTCCTTCCTTAAATTTAGTTTCATAGAATTTGTTCTTGGTTTATCTGTACAGATTAATTGATATGATTTGTTTTAGAAAACTATTCTTTATTCTACTATTTTTACTACACCTATTACAACACTAATACATAGCCTTTCTATATCTCTGAAATTTGGATTGTTGGAAAATATCAGTGCCTATCATTTGAGTGATTAACCTGTGTCTTTACCTCTGCAGTTTTCACTGGTGTTATAGACTATATTCGATATTGGTTTTCACATACACAAGACCGATATTTTTCAGAACTAATGTCTACTGCATAATAGCATCAAAGAGTGGTTGTTTTGTTTTGAAATTGAATTTAGTTTACATGTGTTATTGATTTTAATTCTTGTGAATGTTGATTAAGTGTTGTTATAGTTTGCTTTATCTTGTGATTGGTTGTTAATCTCCATAGGTACTACATCATGCAACACATCATCGACATAGTTACCTATCGAGAGCTTGACTTTCACTTGTTCTTTAACATCTATATCCACCCATCATTTATCCAATGCAATTTATAAGGTTTAGGGTGGGGAATCACTTCGAAATTCAGTTTATCAACCAACCTAGCACTGAAACAATTACAACACAACCCGCTATCAATGATGTGAGAACATATATTTTTAGAAATTTTACACCAAGTGAGAGAAATGTTCTCTCTCCATGACTTATGTACTTGTCAAAAATGAATTAACCAAATCTCAGTACACAAGTTCGAATTTCAAAACAATAGTGAACAGAAGTTATAGTGTTGCAGTCTATAGAAATTAATCAATTGAATATCGAGAATAATCAGTTGAAAAATATAAAGGAGTAAAGAAAATATTGTAGTTTCAAGTTGCAAATCAAGACACAGATAAGAGGGATCAAGAACACCAAGATTTATCCTAGTTCACTCTTCCTCAAGAGCTACATCCAGTCTTTTTGCCAACAAGCAAAGAAATTCCACTAAATAACCAAATTGCACCCTTCAAGAACATACTCTTGATCCCTGCAAGAATACACACTCACTGTGCAAAACCCTATTGCACTTTTACAAGAATAAATCCTATACACTTGTAGAAAACAACACTCTAAAATAATGCACAATCGAATCGAAACCAATACTACACTTTTAGACCGAAACTAGTGATAGAAACCAACTACAACAACTTCCCTGTGATGCAAAACCAGAACACACTATCTTCTACCAAGGATGGAGTTAAAGATTCACTTTCTTGTTTCTTCTTGAATCAAATCTCTCCAAAACCAATTGTATCTCACTATATTGACTATATTTTGCAAAGGATTAGCTCAAAATTTCTCTTTCTCGTATCCTTTAATGTGAACACTAAGTCAGATTTATATAGCCAAAAAATAGTTTGAAAACAAGAACAATTATACTGTTGTGAAACAGTCGATTGATAACACACTTTAATCGATTGATTTTTTTGGTAACAAATTTTTTTTTCAACAAACTATATTTTGGAAATAATCAGTTTTAAGTACTTAGGTGAAACAATTTTTAATTCCATTAAGTTTCAATTACTACCAATTTTTATATGTTGATTTAAAAAAAACAATAAACTCATTCCAATGATGTAAGATGTATGCTCATGGTTTGAATCACGCTCACGCACACTCTAAGACTAGACTAACTCCAACTGATCTTCGTTCTTGTCCACTGGAGGCACATAAGGCACCATTGCAAAGTTTCTAGCAGAAGTTCCACTTGGTCCAACACCATGTCCTGGTTGTTGAACATCAGCATCTCCATTAGCTCGTTGTTGTCCACCTTTTGCTTCCTCAGCTCTACAGATCCAGTACTCATCATTCACTTTCTTCAGACCAATCTTGTTCAATGTAGCATATGTTATCTCAATATGAGGCTTCACCACTTCTGTCAACTCATCTTCTAGATCAACCTCAAATTGCTTCAAAAACTTTGACACTAGAACTACATAAGGGTTTCTAGAGTCTGCAAGCTTCTTTGTTTTGCTCATATGGTCCCTGATCATATTAATCCAGTTAACTTCAAATCATTGCATGATGCAGTACATTAGAAAAAGACCCTCTTCTGTGAGCATTCGAATATTTTATCCTATTATTATTAATTGTCGTACCACTTTGAAGGCCATAATCCTTGCATTCATTGAGAGTCCTCCAACATGATATCCTCTCATTGTTGCATGAAGATTTCTGAGGCAGGATCTAAAGAATTAGTTCTTGTTGAAGTCTTCTAAAGAGCTGGTGTTTCCTTTCCTCACTGTTCTGCCAGTGGTTTTTTAGCCCTGCTACTATAGTCTACACTGCAAGTGTGATCACCATGTCTACCCCCTTCACATGGGAGTACATCATATCATTTTCAAAGGTAAGGTTGGTGAAAAACAACCTCACCAAGTATGGGTAAAGATTCCCAATCAAGTTCAGAAATTTCTCAAGCTTTTGATGCTTGAGCATCCTCTTCACATTCTTGAGATTTTCCTACTCTAGTTGGTCCATTCTCACAAACATTGGACTGTTGATCACCTTTCTGCTAAATTCATGCATATAGATTGCAATCTCTCCCACTTCTTGTTCAACAACTCGTCTCCCAGTTTTTTTTGTAGCTTTGGACCTTTTCTTTGGAGCTGTTGAGACAAACATTTCTGGAGTAGGGTGAGTAGCTAAACAGAGGTGAATGTACTATGCAAAAGGCACTTGGTTTCTGCTGAAGTATAGTTTTTCTAATGCAGGTATGTATGAATGAATGCATGCGGCATGTACTAATACAAGCATAAGAATCAACTTCAAATTATATCATAAGCAATTATAGATTACTGCAGTAAATAACACTATTATTATTTGATTTTAATTGATCTACATTTTGATATAGATGCTAAAAATATTAATAAGTAATGATTTACACATTTATATTGTTACTCCTTTTGTCAGCAAGTGTACTGAGTACTCAACTAATATAGAAAATAAGTAAGAGTATCGTATCCATAGGGAACGAAATTTATAATTGAGAATTTTTGAAAGAATATGAGAACGTAAAATAAACAGGATGATTAACAATTGAATTGGTGAAATTTATATTGATGAAGATCTTGGGATTGAATTGCATTAATCTTCTTCTTATACATTCTTGATCATATTGTTAAATCATCTCTATCAATTACCATTCTGTGCAAGTAAAAATCAATCAATCTGGTTCCTCTAGATTTGAAATTCATAAATTAAAATACCTAGCTCTGTCCCCAGTTACTAGAATAGATTAATCAGCATTAAGCATTGTTGCTATAAATATTCATTACATTGTAACTCGTCCCTGAACTTATACATGCAATGCGTGATACGTTTGGTTCCAAATATGAAAAGTGTTTTCCAATCACAATAAGAATTCTAAGATAAATCAATGTGTGAATAAAATGTAAAATAATGGCAATTACAATTAATGATATCACGTACTGTCAAGAGTGCATTCAAAGTTGAGAAATTACATTCAATCCCAAGAATAAGAGAGTTAGCTATGCATGGTAGCCATGGAAAATACAAGAGAAAAGAAAAGAAAATTTGATCTCCTCCAAGCGGCAGCCGTCAATGAGTGATGTCCCCTTTTGACCTAGTTTTTGGCTTTTTATAGCTTTCTTTTCTTTCATTAGGTCAACATGCGGTCGTTATCTCGTAGCATTCAATTTAGATTCATCCCGACAACTTTTACGTCTTCAAATTAGGGCTACACTGTAATATTCCTTAAGTGAGTTTTAGCCCAGGCTATAACCTTTGCTTGAGCCAGAAGTCACTTATGCCCTTTCTTTGTATTTTCCCTCTAATTTAGCTTCTCTTTTACCTTTACTTTAGATTTGACCTAATTCTCAACAGAACTCACTCTTGCACCAAAATAATTTATTAAATAATAAAATGAAAATAAATTTAAATTCAACCCAAATTAACGATGAAATCAACTTAAAAATGCATGAAATTAAACTATAAATTAAAGCTTATCATATATCACATTGTTCAAGTCGATTATACCCAAATCAAATTGAAGAAGATTGAATCCATCCTTGCCCAATGCCTTGGTGAACAAATCATCTAATTGTTTTTTAGATATAACAAATTGAATTTCAGAGTAGCCATTATTCACATTATCGCTAATAAAGTGATGGCGAATTTCAATATGTTTTGTTCTTGATTGTTGCACTGGATTCTTGGTTAGATTAATAGCACTTGTGTTATCATAGAACAAAGGGATTTTTAAGAGATTTAAACCAAAATCACTTAGTTGTTGCTTTACCCATAAACTTTGTGCACAACAGCTTCCTGCAGTAGATAATGTTACACATGCTTGCTTCTTGTTGTGCCATGAAATTGTACTTTATCCAAGCAAGTGACACGTTTCGCTAGTACTTTTTCTATCCAATTTGTAACTTGCAAAATTTGAATCAGAATATCCAACTAAGTTTAATAATACGTCACTTGGATACCACAATCCAACTTCAGTAGTTCCCTTTAAGTACTTGAGAATTCGTTTGGCTGCATTGAAATGTTATTCTTTAGGATTTGACTAGAATCTAGCACATAGATACACACTGAACATTATATCAGGTCTTCTTGTAGTTAGATATAGAAGTGAACCAATCCTTTGTATTTGGTTTGTTCTACACTGACTCCCTTTTGATCTGCATCCAGTAGAGATTGGTGTTGTAACTTCTTTACAATTCTCCATATCAAATTTCTTTAACGATTCTCTGTAGTACTTTGATTAATTTAGAAATGTTCCATGCTTGAATTGTTTGATTTGAAGACCTAAGAAATAATTCAACTCTCACATCATAGACATTTCAAATTCTCCTTGCATAGCTACTACAAATTGCTCACACAGTTTTTTGTTAGTGGATCCAAAGATTAGATCATCAATATAAACTTGAACAAGTATAATGTCACTGTTTTCTTTCTTAATAAATAATGTCATATCTATCTCTTTGATAGCTTTGAGAAAGCACGAAATTACTTAACCACTCATACCCATGTCGAGGTGCTTGTTTTAATCCATACAAAGCTTTCTGGAGTTTGTAAACATGATATAGATACTTGTGATCTTCAAAACTTGGAGGTTGGCTGACATACACTTTCTCATTAATGTATCCATTCAGAACAGCGCTTTCCACATCCATTTGGTACAGCTTGAATGCATTCATGTAGGCATAGGCTAGCAGCAATCTCACAACTTCTAATTTGGCCACTAGTATATATGTTTCACTAAAATCAATCCCTTCTTCTTGATTGTAGCCCTTTGTAACTAGTCTTGCTTTGTTTCTCACAATAACTCCTATTTGATCCTACTTGTTTTTGAGAACCCATTTGGTTCCAATCACATTCATTTTGTCTACTTTTGAAACCAGAATTCTAGACTCCATTCCTTGTAAATTGATCGAGTTCTTCATGCATAGCATTGATCAATTGATTGTCATTCAATGCGTCACCCACTGTTTTAGGTTCTAGTTGAGAGACAAATACCATCTATTCACAGTAAAGAATCAAGGATTTTTTGGTTGAGACTCCTTTTTGAATATGTCTAATAACATTATTTAGAGACAAATTTTTAGGAATTCTCCATTCTTTAGATAATCCAGAATTGTCATCATGTGTGGTAGCTTCGTCTTTAACAAGTTCTCCATTAGATTCAGTCTCCTGTTGTTGTGTAATTTTTCTTCTTTCATTTTGCAGATCTGTACTAGTTCTCTGCTCAAGGTTCTTAATAAAATCATCATCTTCTGCACCTATCTTAATATTCTCCTGCAGTTTCTAGTTAGACTCATCAAATACAATGTGTAGAGATTTCACAATTAACATAGTCCTTTTATTATATGCTCTATATACATGACTATGACAAGACTAACTAAGGAAGATTCCTTCATCAGCCTTTGAGTCAAACCTGCCCAAGTGTTCTTTGCCATTATTCAAAATAAAGAATTTACAACTAAAAACATTTAAATGAGAGATATTAGGCTTTCTACCTTTAAACAGTTCATAGGGGTTTTCTATAAAATTGGTTTGATTAGTACTCTATTAAGAACATAGTAGACTGTACTCACTGCATCTGTCCAAAAATATTTAGGAAGATTAGTTTCATTCAAAAGAGTTCTTACAAGTTCTTCCAAATATTTATTTTTCCTTTCCACTACTCCATTTTTTTGTGGAGTTCTAGGTGCTGAAAAATTATGTTAGATGCCAAACTTTTCACAAAATTTATCAAACCTTTCAGTTTGAAATTTTTCCCCATGATCAAATTTAATTGTAGAAATGCAACAGTTTTTCTCATTTTGAATAACTTTGGAAAGTTTCTTAAAGGAATGAAACACCATCCTTAGTTGCAATGAAAAGGGTCCAAGTGAATCTTGAAAAAAAGTTTTGGCCGAGTTTAAGAGGAGGGTGAATTGAACTCTTCAAAAAATTTTGCAAAAGTACCTTTTCAAGATGAGGAATGAAGATTCTTAAAAGAAACTATTAAAGATGATATGAAGAAGCAATCAGAAAAGGTACAAAATTATTCCAAAACAATAACAATCACACATAAAAAATAAATTGGAGATAGATATTAGTTCTTGAAAAACCAAAAAGTTGTTTAGTGAATTTTGGAAAAATTGTTTTTGAAAACACTTTAAGAATTCAAAGAAAAGATTTCAGATGAGTGGTTAAAAGAGTTTTTGATAGAAAGAACCAATTGTTAAACAAAACAAATCTGATATGATGTTTATAAACTGAAGTAATAATGATTTCAAGAAAGACTTGTTTTCTTGGAAAATCAAATTGTTGAACAGAAACTTCAATGAATTGAAATATAAAACAGTTCCAAAAATGGATTGAATAAACTGTTTTTAGATGAGTTAACAAGTTCAGAAGAACTCAGAAATGTTACCAGAATATTAATTAATTAATCCAGTTAATGAATTCTTAAATTCTAAAACAAGAACTACAGCAAGAAATGTTCAAGAAGAGAACAAGAAAGATCAAGAACACAAGATTTTATCCTGGTTCACCCTTCCTCAAGGGCTACATCCAGTCCCTTACTAACAAGCAAGGATTTCCACTAAACAAGATCCAAAGATCCAAACACTCTGCTCCCAACAACAACCAACCTACTGAACCCTACAATAAGTCACAAACCAATACAAACACCACTGTATATACCAAAAATCACCTTACTGAACCCTTCAGCAAGTGAAACACAGTACAGAACCCACTGTACTCACAGGATTACACCATTATGTAATTCACAACACCACAATTTTCTAAACAAAGAAAGAATCACGATTAACCTAGCAAACAAGCACTTCTATACTTAATAGATTACAAAAGTATTAAAGAAAAGGTATATAAGACTTAGCTCTGGTGATCAAATTAGTGTAACACCAGTCTCAATCAATTCAAGGCTCCAGAATCAGATTGTATTCAGTTCTTGATGTATGAATTTCAAAATGAAATTGATCACAAAGTAGAATAGGCGCTTTTCTCTCTTTCGAAATCACAAAGCTCTCTTGTTCAGAAATTTTTTAGAATGTTTTTCATATATGTTTCAAAGTGTGCGCCAACTTTATATAGACAACTGTCATTTACAAATTCAATTGATTGTTTTACACATTCAATCAATTATTTTTCTTTAACAGAAAGACAATTTTAAGAACAAGTTCTGATTTTAATAATTTCTTAAAACTTTGTTAATCAGAATTTATTATTGGAGCTTTCCATGAATGAGTTGTGATGCACACCAGATTTGAGACCAACCAAACTCACACACATATAACCTAAGTTCTAGACCAAACTCCACAAATCTTCATGAAGTCTTCAAGTGATCCACTCTTAAGCAATAGTTCTGGAACTTCATCAATTTGTTGACTTCATCAAATCTTCTAGCAACTCCTGGTGCTAACAGAAAAAGCATCAACAATTACTCGACCATAGTAATTACCACCTATACTCATAGTTCTAGAGGGACCAAATAAATCCATGTGAAGTAGTTCAAGAGGTATTGAGGTTTAAACAATATTTTTCGGTTTAAAAGAATTCTTAGTTTGTTTTCCCTTTTGACATGCTTCACAAATTCTATCCTTCTCAAACTTGAGTTTAGGTAAACCAATTACAAGTTCTTTAGATGCAATCCTATTTAAATGATGCATGTGTATATGAGCCATACATCTATGCCAAAGCCAAGTCTCATCATTCTTTATTAAAAAAAAATTCATGCTAGAATTAATGCAAGACACATTTAGCATATACACATTATTTACCCTTTTAACTATAAGGCACAAGTCTGGTTCAAATGTTATCTTGTAACCTTTCTCACATAATTGACTGATACCCAACAGACTATGCTTCAATCCATCAACCAATAGTACATCTTTGATTATTATTGTATCTTCTCCACTAATGACACCACTACCAAGTATCTTCCCACTGTTTTTATCTCTATGAGTGACATAACCATCATGTTTCCACTGTATATTGATCAACTGTGAAGCATCACCTGTCATATGTTTGGAACAACCACTGTTAAGGTACCACAGTTGCTTCTTGCCTGTCAAACTACTCTAGGAAATAGATTAAGTTTCAAGAATTGGTACCATGTTAATCTTGGGTCTACCAGTATTATTGATGCTTTTAGGCACCCACCTAATCAGTCCTTTTGGTACATCAACTTTCCTAGTTTTACAGTTTCTAATGGAGTGTCGTTTCTTCAAATAATAGAAGCAAATGATAAAGGGTGAAGATTATTTTTCATTGTATTTAAAAGAATTGTTGAACTTCTTCTGTTTTCCTTGGAAACCACACTAATATCTAATGTTAGCCTTGTTAAAAACATAATTTTGTGATCCCAAAATAACATTGAGATTTGTAGTTCCCATTGAAAGCTTCGAAGCAGTTTTAATCAAATACTTAACCTTTTTTTGAAGAACAATACAGTCTCCAGAATTAGCAGGCTTGTAGGAGTCAATGTCACTCGAAGATGCAGATTAATAGATCATTTCCAAGTGATCAAAATAAATTTTCAGAATTAACATTTCTTCTTCTAATTCTTTGACTTTACCTTCCAACCAATTGTTTAGGCCTTTCAATCGATTGTTTGATAAGGCCAATCTATTAGCTTCTTCATGTGTATCTTTAAATGCTTGAAGAAGTGTACTGTAATTCCTACTATTTATTGAAATGTTAGAATTAACATTGTTCACATCAAATTGTTTCCCAGCCATTAGTCAGAGATTTATTCAACTTCTTCCTTTGAGGAGCTACTGGAAGATGTATCATTATCTTCCCAAGCTATGTAAGCTCTTCTTGATTTTCCAGTTTTACTGCTTCTCTTTTCCTGTCCCTTTTCTTTGTTTGCATAATTTGGGCAGTCCACCTTGATGTGACCTTGTTTACCGCACCCAAAACAATTGAATTTTGCTGAACCAAAATCTGATTTTTTATTATACCTCTTGGTTTGTTGATTGTTGACTCTTCCTTTCATCTTTATAAACTTTTGAAATATTTTTGTCAACGATGCATATTTTCTTTGTCATTGCATCCACTAGAGCTCTCCTCACTGTTGTCTTCACTTGCATTATTTGATTTGAGTGTTAGGCTTCTGGTTTTCCTTTCAATAGTATCTATATCCTTCAACCTATTCATCTCTAACTCATGCTCCCTCAAATTTTCAAAGAGTGTTGTTGTGGTCAGTGTTGTTTAAGTCCTTGGTGTCTAAAATTGTTGTCACTTTTGGTTGCCAACTTCTACCAAAGCATTTCAAAATCTTTATATTTAGTTCCTCCTTGTCAAAATATTTACCAACTCCAATTAAGTGGTTGACTATATTAGTAAACCGTTCTTGTATATCAACAACTATTTATCCTTGTTGCATTCAGAATAACTCTTATTCTTGGATCAAAGCATGCTTCCTCGCCCTCTTAACATCACTAGTACCTTCATGAGTGACCTCAAGTATATCCCACATTTCTTTTAGTGAAGAGCATTGTGATACCCTAAAAAACTCATCAAGGTTTAAAACATATGTTATTATATGTTTAGCAATGCATTCATATTGGACCTTCTTCTTTTCAATATCAATAAGTTCATCAAAAGATTTTTGAATAGTCACACCATTCACAACAATCACAAGAACAAATGGACTATTAACAATTGCATTCCAAATCCCATGATCAATTGATTCAATAAAAATCTTCCTTCTTACTTTCCAAAATTAGTAATTCACACCACTGAACATAGGTGGCCTGTTTATTGAGGCTCCCTCTACGAAGGGTAACTTGTTCTCAGCCATGGATATAAACTTGAGTAAAATACAAGCCCTAGCTCTTGATACCAATTGAAAAGAGTTTTAGGCTAAGCTCAAGAGGGGGGTGAATTGAACTTTGAAATATTTTTGCAAATCAGTAGAAATAATTAATAAGAATAAGGAATATCTTTTATTAAAACAATATACAATAGGATATTCGATTGTACAGAACAGAATCAATCAATTGAAACACTGAAACAATCAATTGAAAGAACTCACAGTACAGTTCAACACAGAATCAATCAATTAAATACAATATTCAATCAATTTACATATACTTGTCAAAACTAATCTCAAATACAGTAATCAATTAAAGATGAAACACAATGAACATAAAACTTGAAAAGCTTGACTAAAAAGTTTAATCAATTCAATCACGAATATAATCAATCAATTTTCTTAGTTGAAAAGTTTATTAACAACTGTAATCAATTAAATGAAATTTGCAATCAGTTGATATTATCTCAGATTATTATAGACAAATCGCAGTCAATTAGTTTGCAGAATCAATCAATTACAGTTTTTCAACATATCACAAACATAGTGAAAGCAGTTTATTAAATCTTAAAAATAGGAAATTATATTAACCAAGAATGAATCTTTATAGAAAAATCCTATAAATGTTACTGTGACACAAACTATACTTGTCAAAAATGAATTAACCAAATCTCAGTATACAAGTTTGAATTTCATAACAATAGTGCATAGAAGTTACAATGTTGCAGTCTAGAGCAATTAATCAATTGAATATCGAGAATAATCAGTTGAAAAATATGCAACACTAAAGAAAATTATGCAGTTTCAGGTTGCGAATCAAGACAGAGATAAGAGGGATCAAGAACACCAAGATTTATACTAGTTCACTCTTTCCCAATAACTACATCCAATCTCTTTACCAACAAGCAAATAAATTTCACTAAAGAACCAAATTGTTCAAACAATGCACACTCTTGTACCCTGCAATAACACACTCTTTCTCTCTGCAAGAATACATGCTCACTATGTAGAATCCTACTACACTTCTACAAGCATAAACCCTATACACTTGCAGAAAACAACACTCTAAAAAAATGTACAATCAAAACGAAACCAATACTACACTTTGAGACCGAAACCAGTGACAGAAAGGAACTATAACAACTTTCCTGTGATGCAAAACCAGAACATACTATCTTCTACGAAGGATGAGCTTAAAGATTAACTTTTTGGTTTCTTCTTGAATCAAATGTCTTCAAAACCAATTGTATCTCACTATATTTTGCAAAGGATTCGCTCAAAATTTCTATTTCTCATATGTTTTAATGTGAATACTAAGTCATTTTATATAGACAAAAAATAGTTTGAAAATTAAATAGTTATACTATTGAAAAATAGTTGATTGAAAACATAGTTGAATCGAAGATTTTCTTGTAACAATTTTCTTTTTTAGCAAACTGTATTTCAAAAATAATGAATTTTAAGTACTTTGATGAAATGATTTTTAATTCCATTAAGTTTCAATTACTACCAGTTTTTATATGTTGATTTAAAAAAAAATAAGCTCATTCCAATGATGAAAGATGTATACTCATGGTTTATATCACACCACACACACTATAAGACTAGACTAACTCCAAGTGATCTTCATTCTTGTCTTGAGTTGACTTCATCAAATACAAAGGTAGCACCAATACTAACAGGAATTTAGACATGATTCATGAGGTTGAATTTTAAAGACCAATTCTTATAATGTGGGTATCTCTCTAATACAAGTAGTGGAATCTGAATACATAAGATATGTACCCATAGCGATTAGTTGTAAGTTAGTTTCTATGTAACTTTAATTTATTTTAAATTCAAGACATAAAATATAATAATAATAATAATAATAATAATAATAATAAGGATTAAATATCTACTTGCATTTAATGTTCAGATAAGGTTAGATAAACTCAGGTTATTTCTCATCGTTTCACCATGCCACGTTAGTTTATTTTTACCTTGCCACTAACACTTTCACCATTAGAATCTAACTAAAATCCAATCAAATGGAATTATAATGTTGATTACAAAATTCACTATAAATAGATTACATCTGGTCACAAGTTCAAACACAAAAAAA
>Ga0209700_101342_pt1 | contig 50569 bp, 15 predicted proteins | sample SiratroredBW_FD_187528 | JGI IMG/M metagenome (GOLD analysis project Ga0209700, IMG submission 187528) | Root nodule microbial communities of legume samples collected from California, USA - Siratro red BW (SPAdes) (version 2) | ecosystem: Host-associated > Plants > Roots > Nodule | place: USA...
TCTCTCTCTCTCTCTCTCTATATATATATATATATATATATATATATATATATATATATATATATATTTATATAAAAAAATCATATCTCAACTCTAACAAACACAACCTTTAATCAATTTAAATTTAGATATATTTTTAAAGTACTTTAAATATCTTTTCAAAATACAAATTGAGCTTAAGTTTCTTAAATAACAAAAGACAGGAATGCAAATCCAAACAGATAAAAGTGCATCAAAGACGTACTTATAATACTTAAATTTATGTGTATTGGTTAAATTTGTTACAATAGAAAAATATTTAAATTTATAATAAATATTATGTTATTAAATTTATTTGTATTTATAATTATATAATGAATTATGTATTTATAATAGATGTTGAGATAAAAATAATTTAAACAATAGTTTTGCAATAAAAATAATAATTATATCAGTTGAATATTTTTTATTTAGTATTTGACATCAGATAATACTTACATATAATTATAGTTTAATTATGGAATGTTGTGCAATCACAACATACTGTTTCTTTACAAATAATTAGTTAGTTATTTACGCAAATATATAAAAACAACCATTACTAATCAATACAACAAAATTGGTTTGTTTGAGTTGTAGTTAATTGATGTCATCATTTTTCAAACAAAGAAGGAAGATGTTATATATATATATATATATATATATATATATATATATATATATATATATATATATATATATATATATATATATTAGTTGATTAAAAAAATTTGAAATATTTTTTATTCTTTAGAAGAGATTGATATGATTAAAATTTTAAATTGACTTCATGTATTTAACAATGAATAAACCTAACTCTACAATGAAAGTATGACTGGGTTTTTTTTATAGCATTTAATCACAATGATATTGTGACTACTTTTACATTCACGTTTTACATTCATATGATACATATAAAATATTAGAGTTATTTATTATATATGTTTATTATATATGTTTGAGCAGTTTTAATACAATTACACTTGCTATATAATACTTAATTTAACTAATTTTATATAAAATTAAGAAAATCAATTAAACAATTTAAATTTTGAATAAAACTAAAATTTATATTTTGTTCGTATTTAATTTAAATTCGTCTTTTAGAATAATTAATATATATATATATATATATATATATATATATATATAATTAAAATTAAATATTCACCTGATAAGCAAAAAAATATTTTAGTTTACGAGAAAGAATTAACCAAATTTGATTTAGTATTACGTAAAGATTGATTGAAAATCATTCGATAATAGAAACAACAATTTTTTTTCCTGGTAGATGCTAAAGTAATTAAAACTACCTAAGTTGTTGCTTTTTTTTTTTTTTTTTTTTTTTTACTATTGATTTAGATTATGCAATGAGAATTTTAATGGAAGAACCTAAATTTTGAACCAACTAGAATGCTCCATTTTGTTGTGAGTAACTCTTTCTTATCCAAACCATGTAATTTAAATAACTAGTTTAATGTCATGCCTGTACCTACAAAAGTAACAGAATACATTTTAAATAATTAAATAATTTAAAATAAATAATATGATATAACATAAAATTATAAAATAATTAATAAGATTAATATAATTAATAATATGAGAATAGAAATATTTAATAAGTGCAACAAATAAAACTTTAAAATATGTAAGTTAAAAACAATTTAATATTATAAATTTATGTAATATGTAGTTAATGTAAATTTTTAAATATATTATGATAAATCACAATATGGAAAGTCAATGTATTTTTAGTTCATTTTGAGTGCTGCTTTCCATCCCCTACACATTTCATTTTTGGGGATTTTTGAAGTTTTAATCTTTTGTACGTTAAGTGCAAATATATATATATATATTAAATGATAATTGATTTAATTTTTTGAAAATAGTTTTTTTTCTGTTTTTTCTTTTTCAAGTCCTTTCAAGAAATCACATTTAGCCTTTCATTTAGCATAATGTCCATTACAAATAAAATATAGTCAGCAATTTTTTATAATTAATGAAAATTCAAAATTAGTTTAATTATTCAATTTATTTATGTTTAAAAAATATTTAAAGATATTCCTAATATATCAAAATTGATTAAATATGTTTAAGTAGAATAATCCAAAAAGTATAATAAAGATATCCTTATTTCTAACTTAATCTCTTTTTATTTTTTATATAATATCTCCTTGGTTGAATTCATTTTAACATTTGAAGATTTCATTTTTATAATTAACAATTTTAAATAAACTCAATAAATATATCCATTGTGAAGATTTAGTTTTTAAAACTAATTATTTTAAACAAACAAACTAATTATTTAAAACTAATTACATCGCCTTGTAAGATCTACTAAAAATAGTGTATAAAATATTTTCAAGTAAACTACAAACATAAACTTCATATAGTTTATATCTTCTAATCATTTAATGAATTATAAATTATTTAGTGTCTAAACACCCCATTCAAAATCAAAGTTTTTGAAATCCCAACATTTTATATAAATTTATTATTTTTATTTTGAGATGAAATATTTTTTAATAATTCGATTAACAAATTTAAAATTATTATTTTTTAAATATTTTTACTTTTTCAAATTTGTTATGCTGGTTTAATTTTATATAAACACATTTTTATTTTCATTTTATTTTTTGAATAATCTGATTATTAAAATTATATATGTGAATTTTATTTATTAATTATACATTACAATAGTTTAGTATTTAAAGTTTAATTAATAAAATTATAAAAATTATTTAAAAATGAAAAATACATTCATTTAAAGAAACAAATTTATAAAATAAAAAGTGTAGAAAAGAAGAATTCTTAGTGTACCAAAGTATAAGTTATGTTTTGAAAGCAAAAATTTGTTTAAAATTTTTGAAGGTTAAATTTGTTTATAAGTTATGTTAGTAGATCTTATAAGTTATGTATTTATTATGAAGGTTAAATTTGTTTAACATTTATTCAAAGTTTGTTCATCTCAATAATTTTTAACAAAAATTGCATAAGTTAAGAAAATCAACATAAAGGAGATAAATCATAAATCATTCTAATTTTCAATAAGAACCAAACTAGAAGTTCTGTGGTTAACATTATCCATGAACTCCACATGCACAATTTTATTTTTTTTCATTTTTTGTAAATGCCTAAGAAAGGTTGACCATGCCCAAACATTTATTACAAGAAAAACATCTACACAAACATTTGACAGCAACATGCAAGCTAACAAGATGAGAAATCCAACATTAATGCATTAATTATCTTATCTTCTCTTCAACCTTCCTTGATCTTTCTTTGTAGACTTCAACCCATAGATTGGAAACCCACGCAAGGCTCCCAGCAATGGCCATCGACACCACAACCACCCACGAAATCCAAACCCATGTGGCAATAACACCCTCAGCACCTCCACGTGAGTAAAAAGCCGTCATTTGGAAAACAACGTAAGGCCCAAACACACCTCGTACCACAGAATACAAACAGTAAAATGGAACCGACACAGCTCTGTCTACACTCGCCGCAAAAGGGGCGTCGCTACGACGCGCACGCGCCAGTGCCCACGCGTTCTGCAACGCGCTGGTGGCCTCCGCGAGCGTCAAGAGCATGAGCACTGCCACCGCCCCGTGTGCAGTCACGTGCCGGCACGTGAGGATCACCCAGAGCGTGGCGAAGTGATGGAAGACGAACGTGAGGTCTCCGTTGCCGGAGAAGAACGTGGCGAGGTGGACGAGGTCTGCGGCGAAGTAGGCAGCACTGTAGTCGAGCACGAGGTTCTGGAAGTTTGTGTTTGCAGCGGCAAGGCTGCGGCTTTCAGCTGAGAGAATGGCCGCGACGGAGAGGAGCGCCGCCGGGGTGCCGTGGAAGATGGAGATGAGGCAGCTTGAAGCTTCGGGTTGCATCTTGGGACCCCATTTGCGAAAGATAATGAAGTAACCGAGGAGGTAAATGGAGAGGAACAAGGAGAAGAATTGGAAGACGCGGTTTTCCATTTTTTGTTGGCTTTTGAGAATTGAAGAGCGGAAAAGTTTGCATTTAATAAGGAAAAGTTTGCATTTAATAAGGTTTTCTTGGATTCGTTGTTAGTGTCGGTGTGTGGGAAAAGACTCAGAGATGAACAGGTGGGAGAGAAATAGAGGGGGAAGGGTGGTGGGAGGGGATCAACGGTTTTATTTTTAAACTTGGGTGAGAAAAAACGAACTCCGTTTGGTGTTGTTGAACGGCTGCATGACTTTAACAGAAAATTTCAGATGATTTCTGTTTTTTTTTACTTCAAAACACTGTTTTTATTAAGTTATGGTTTATTTTATGAGCATCGATACTTTAATTTACACCATTTTACATTTAAAAATAATATTATTTATTTAAAATATAATATTTTATTAAAAAATTAGTATAAAATGAGTGTAATTTTTTGCACATTACTATTAAAATATATTTATTTTTATTTTATTGGATTTGTAACAACTTTATTATCTTATTTAACTACCCTAAACAGTTTTTATTAAATAACTTAAATTTAAGTTTTAATTTAATATTTTATTAATAAAATTTTTTATTAAGTAGTTTAAGAAAAATCGATATAAAATTATCTTTTTCATATTTTACTTTTATAAGTTATGATATATTAACAACTCATTTTAACTCATACAACCGCCATATATCTTCGTAGTATCTTTCTTAAATAATTTTCATTATAATTACTATATTATTTTATAGTTTAATATTTTATTATTAAAAAGTAGTTGTTATATGGGCGTATAAAATTTAATGAGCCGTTAATATATTATAATTCTGTTTTTAGAATTTATGGGCCGATGTGGTAGTGGTCCGTTGATAGAAGTGATCTAAAAGAGTTTTCTAGGAGAATATTTGGAAAAGAAAGTAGTTATACTATACGTGTTTTTAAAATTTTAAGAATCATTCTGATTTCTTTTGTTTAATTTTAATGCTATTTTTCCATATTTTATGATATTTTAATAACTCTAATTATAATTTTATTTTTTGTCAATTTTCTTTTCTATTAAAACTTTTACTAAAAAGAACTTCGAACATTTATTGCAACCATTGGTTGTTCTTTATTCTCTATATATAATAAATAAAGTTTATATTATATTGTACTTTAAAGATTAAATTTTACCTCTAAAAAACAATCATAAAAATCTTTTGGTAGTTTCAATTTGTATTATTGATTTAATATTATGTGCTCTTAAAATTATGTTTCGTATGTTTAAATCAAAGGTGCTTATAGATTGCTAGCCTAAATAAAAATAACTTTTTATATTTTTTAAATTGACTTGCTTACATCTCTATTACAATTTTTTGGTAGAAAACAATAGTAGTATATTGATGGAATATGTTTTATTTACAAAGTTATATGAAATATATAATTTGGTTGATTTTAAGTGTATTAAAACTATATATGTTAATTTTCTGAGAATAGTATGAAATTTTATAAAAGTAACAAGTGAGAATATCATAATGATTATTCAATAAAATAACAACATGAATGGATATTAGAATACAAATTCACAAGAAATAACAAGTGTAAGTGTAGGGATTCAGTTCTGGGTGTAGGATAGAACAAGTTTAGTGAGTCACTATTTTAGTCTGAGTATAAGTATCAATTCTTTTTAGTAGTTTAGGATTTCTAAAAAAAGAAAATATGCGTACACTTTCTTGCATGTAGTCTTAGAGACATCAAGAATGATCCTGACTCGTTTTGGATACTTAGGGTAGATTTAGATCATTGATTAGATTTGTATGTTGCATGTTGAGTTATCATTGCAAGCGGTAGTTTGGAGTCTTTTACATGTGATTCTCCTCTTAGATAGGTAAGGGAAGCTGACTCTTAAATCACTCTATAGAACCCAAATTAGGAGACCTAAATGTGCTTGTATTACATATTTATCTATAATTTCTGGTATAGTTAGGAGTTATTGAGGTTTTGTGTTTTATGTTCGATTTGAGTATGTAGGTTTTGAGAAGTGAATGTGTTTGTGTTGGAGACATTGTGTGTTACTCAATTGGCAGGTCTGAATTGATTTTAAGCATAGAATGAGTTGAATTAATTTGATATTTTATTTTAATTTAGCTTTAATTTAGTGATAGAGAAATTCTCTGATATTGTTAGTCTAAGTAGCTTGATTTTGATAATTCTTTTAATTTATTGAAACATGTATAAGTAATAGCTTATGATTTTGAAGTGTTGATATGATGTTGTTGGAGTCATGGTATGTAATAGGATGATGAAACTTGATGTTTGATATTGTATGGATCCTTTAAAACTGGTTATTGAACTGCGCTTGGTGCACTTTAGTTTTATATGAATAATGTATGGTATTGTATTAAGATGTATGGTTTGTTATCGAGACATAATATCTTCAGGAAAGGAGATACCCCAATTGAGATTGTTCGTATGTGCATTGATTGAGGATTTATCGAGAATGACGTATTCAGACTTTACCGGTATATTGAAATCACATAAAGGAAGATTACTAGGTGGTAAGAGTCGATGGAGGTTCGGACTGAGTGACTGCAGTTTGAAATATAACTAGTCAAAAAAGTCTCATGGGGACTAGCCTTGTCATACAAGATTGATGATTCATTGATTTGGGGACTGCGTAGATTCACAGTTTGGAATTTATGATAGGTGCAAAACCTTTGAGTCTAACTCAATGCACAAGTCTTTCGAAGTAAAGTTAAATGTCTATGTATATGAGTCAATGTACATATAGCATGTGTTATTGTATAGAAATGAAAATGGTAGTTTGATGTATGAGATGATTGATGAATGTCTGAGTTGTGGTATTTTGGTTAATATAGAAGATTTAAACTTTATAATTCTACATTTTAAAGTCTCTAGATTATCCTTTTCTTTGGTATATTGTTTGTTTTGTTTTTAAATCTCCGATAATCGTGTGTTACATGTGAGTAGAGGATTTGACAGGTGCTGTAACTCCTTAGTAAGTTTATGCAAAAGTTTTATTTTATTTTATTTTGTGATTGTATGAAGGTGTTTTTATTAAATCTCTTGTAGAGAAGTGTATTTTGGAATACTCTTATGATTTTATGAAGATTTGTATTTAAGCATATTGTATAATTTCTATGCAATAAAGTTCCTATCATGTGAAAAATATGGGATGTTACAGTAACAATGGTCATTAACATGGCTACACCATCAAACCATGTTACATCACCTATACATTAATTATGAGTCTTGTTTGATAAAATGAATAAATTATGATCACAAAAATGGAAAATATTTCACTGTTCAATGTAAACTTTGTTGCTAAAGTAGAGACTTTGATACCTAAAAATCAAAATCATGAGATTCTTGCTAACAAGAGTGTTAGTACAAAATCCAAGTTTTAGAGTCCTTTTGCGTGAGATACTTGAACTACTTTCCCTAAGGAGCAGGAATGACTCATGGTTTAATAATCATTTTTCCTTTGAAGAACTTGAAAGGAAGGAATGATTAAAGATGATTAATAGTTAATAGGTAAGACATTGAAGTTGTGATTCAATGTTGGACAGAGCACAGGCAAAAAAGCTTTCCTTTTGGATGATTCTTAGATTGTTCCAAAGAGCAAGTTCTGTGATTTTCGGTGAAATAGGTGAAATATCTCACCATCATCTGTGGCTAGGAGATATCTTCATAATACTTTTAATTGTCAAACTCTTTACTTATTGAAAGATATAATAGATTAATCTCATATATACAACGAGCAAAGACAAATTTGTTTGCTTGATCTATTGAACAAACATATTTAGCGAGTGGTTTAGCATTATGGTTTCATTGAGGTTGAAGGATGCAACAAAAAGAAGGTTAGAGAGGAGAGTCTCCTAAGACTCCCAAAAGTCAGCTCCTTTAAGAAAAATACCTCTCGATCTATAAGCGAATGTAGCATAATGAGACTTGATCTTGGTGTAGAACCAGTTGGTTTTTATGGATACACTAAAATGTTTGGATTTTTATAAACATAAACATCCAAAGTGTGTACAGGAGAAGAAGGTTCTTCCTCATAGGTAATAGAGATTTCTTTGACTCCTTAGCGAACCAATTGTACAAGTGAGCAAAAGTCAAGAAAATTATCTAAATCTACCTTTGTTAGATTATCATAGTTTTTATATGTTGACATTCTTGTCATGGGTTAGGTTCTTCACTTTGAAGCCTCCTTTTCCACTTGTGGAAAAAACCACGAGTAATTCTGTAACTCACAAAGACCTATCAATTAAAGTGAAGTCATCTGAGTTTATTGCCCAGGAGAAATCTTCAGCATCAATCATGGGCTCCTGTTCATTTACTCCATGATGTCATTTGCATCTACAAAAGTTGTCACTGTCACAGGGATAACATTAATGACCATGTCATCCCATGTGCATCATCAATGATAGGCTCAAGTTGAAAAGGTTGAGGTGTAGGTGGAAAATGAGACATGAGTCACATCCACATAAGGATTGACACCACCTCCAACCCAAAATCTTAAGGTTATGCGTTTGTGAGTATTTTTTCCTTATATATTGCTCAACTTTCTTATTTCTACTTAATGTGAGACTTAGACTCACACTTGGATTCCTAACAATCTCTCCCTCAAGTAAGAGTCTCATCCACATTAGTATATCTCCCTCGAACATAAACAATTTTTTTAACTATGAGTACCTTATTGTACCACTGTTTTCATTAACATGACACACTTTCCTAAACCTTCCTTAGGAAGATTTTTCAATATAGGTCAAATGTATTCGTCTGAGCTAGTCATCAACACAAACTATCGACTTTGATATAACTTGTTGTGCCTTTCGAGGGGGAATTCATCGGGGAGATTCTACAATAATGAGACATGAGTCACATCCACATAAGGAATTGTTACTACCTCCAACCCAATGACCTTAAAACTATGTGTTTGTGATTCCTTTTTCCTTGTATGTTGTTCAACTTTCTCATTTCTACTCAATATATGACTTAGACCAACACTTAAATTCCTAAGAGGCTTGGTAGGGGAGAGAAAGGTGGTGTTGGTTTGAAATTGGTATATTTTGAAACATCAAAGAGGATGGTGGAAAAGGTTTGAGAAACTGAAATGGGAAGAGGCCATTTATGGGATTCAACATGCCATCAAACAAAGCAAATGGGTTCTGAGATGAAAGAGGTGTGAGGTTCAAGTTGTGAGCCTTTTGAAACTATCATAATTTCATTTAGTCATACAACTTTGAGGTGGTGACATCCCCAACATCAGCCAACCCTTCATCAGGAAACATAGTTTTCATAAACTAAATCTCTTTCGTTAAATCCATAACATTAACCATGTATTTGTGTAGGTCTACATCTGACAAGCTTTGATGCATACACTACAAAAAAAAAACCAAAATTACTAACTGGGCAAATCCCTCCAAAACACCCAAAATCAGTCGATAAATCGGTTGTATGTAAATTTACCAACAAATTTTTTGAGTCTGTCAGTAATTACTGACGAATTTATCTGTCAATAAATCAAAATTAATATTATAAAAATCAGTAAATATTAGTTAGAGACGAAGTTAAATCCTTCGGTAAATCTGTCGATAATTAACAAGAGATGATATCCGTTGATAAAATCCGTCGATAATAGTATTTTACCAACAAATAAAATTTCGTCAATAATGTTTCGTCGGTATTTTAACTTTTTTTTGTAGTGATATCGGTTTCTAAATACATGTGCTTGATGTATGCAACCTTGAATTTCCTTTTAGATTTAATTACTCATGCACCAACTCGATGGCATACTTCTCTTCCGTTTGCGGTTCAAGGATAAATAGTTTAGATTTCTCGGTTAGAGGAGTTTGCATAGGTAGATAATTTTTTTTTTTTTATGAGTTTGTAGTGAGGATTAGAATTTGTTTGTAACGATAGCTTAAAATAGGCTGTGATAGGTGACTCAGGAGGTGGTGAGACTATGATTAACAACATTTCTAATCATTGTAATAGTTAATCATACACAAAAATTGGAAGTTTGCCTGCTAAAGACAGACTTGACTTCTTCAAACACATGTATCTTGACTAGGGTGGAAGTATTCTACATTGAATATTATTATAATTTAATATTATCATTAATATTAATTTTGTTATTGCTATTCATACCGTTAATTAATATTATTATTGTTGTTAATATTATTATTAATAATAATATTAGTATTATTTTTACTATTATTATTATTTTCTAATATTATTAATATAACTTTTATCAATAATAATAATCATAATAATATAATTATAACAATAATATGAATAATAATAATTAAAATATAATTATAAAATTTATCTGGTGTAGTATTTTTAAGTCTTATAGATATATTTATATGATTTGAATTTGAATCCGTTTTGTATGAATGATAATAATAAAATAAATCATACTATAGTTCCCTTTTCAGAAAATGATAACTTTATTATAGTTTTATATTTAATTTAAATATAATATATAACGACTGAGATTTCGCTATCATATAATTTGAATGGCTAATTCGATTACAAAAGTATATTATTAGTAATCGATTTAAATTATTTATCGATCAGAAAGTGAAGTTACTAAAATACATTTTTTTTATGTTGTGTTAAAAGCTCAAAAACTTGATTTGAAACTGGAAAGTTAATAAATAAAGGTTAGTAATTGATAAATGAAAGAGGTTAAACTAACTTATTATATCATGAGTAGTTTAAAATAAATATTTATTAAAATATTTGATAAATATAAAATAGAACAATATACATGTTAATTTTGTAATTTTTTATTTACAAACAAATCACTTTAATTGTATATTTTACTTTCAATAATCAAGTATTTTTATACTATGTATGATACCAATTTAGGCTATATTTTTAAAAAAATTTCAATCAAATTTAAACAAAGTAAAATGTCATAGGTAGATATGATGCTTCTATTATGTTATTTAACATAATGGGTAAAGAGTGTGTGCATATAAAAACTATCGTCTATCAACATCTTGATGTTAATCTCTAAATAATAAAATAAATATTGTAAATAGTATAATCGTTGAGAAATAAATAATGAAATAATACAAAAATAATTATTAACTTTTATTATAAATATTTTATTTCATAAAAAGTAAAAATATAAATAATCTTTTATAAAAATAATAAAATGTTCTCTTATAATCAAATGAAGATAACCAACGATGTGTGTGTTTTGGTACTTGTATATCATTGGATTTTAAGCCTGCAATTTAAATTGTAACTTTGAACTATATTGCTATTGTTATTATTTTTCTTTTTTTCTTTTTTTTTAATAGCTTTAGACGAGTCAACCAAAGGAATTTATTACCAGTACTAAATATTGAGGGAGAAACGTTATTAGTGAATGTTCTTTTAAGTGAAGCTTGCAAGGGAAATGAAAAAGAAAAATAAATTTATCAAAAACAGGTGGAAAGAGAAAAAAGAGTGAAGACCGCTTCTTTCTCCATCTCCTAGTCTTTTTGGAACACCTCCAAAATTTAAAAAAAATCTCAAGTTTATCTTTTAATAAATTGTCATAGTATATTTTTAGTTTAAAAAATAATAAAACAGTATATGATCGAGGTGGGAGACGAAAGATGACATGGTAGTGCTTCAAGGTTATGTGTGGTAGTGTAGGTGAGTTCTGTGCATTGGCGGCGGCGGAAGAGTGGAACTGTAGCGGCACGGTGGAATAAAAGCAGCATAATGTTGTTTGAGATAAATGGGATGGGTTAGGATATTTCAAAACACGTGTTTCGAAATAATTTTTGTTTTACGAATAAATTACGGAACCATCCATTCTGCAACTTATATACGGATTCATAAGGAAGTTGTGGAATAGGTGATTCCACAACACAAACAGTTCGAAAAAAACTCACTCCGAAATCACATACATCTCACGAAATTCTTCTAAATACATTACAAATCTTATAATAGATGATACGTACCTCAAATGATTGACAAATGCAATACTAATCGACGATTTCGGAATGAAGTGGCCAATGAAATTACAGCTCGGATCCATAGAAATGGCGCACGCAATGCAAAGGATGAAGAAGATGGGTTTTGAAATATTAGGATGTAAGGACAAAATAGTCTTCACAATACAAAAATAAGAATATTTTTATTTATTTAACAAATTTTGGAGGTGCACGAAGAACTACTTAGAAGTGCAGTAAGAAGCAGTCAAGAGTGAAACCTAATATTGGGCTGGTAGACTACCATGTTTGGTCCATGGCTTAAAACAAACCCCATAATTGAATAACAGTATGTGGGATTTTGCTTTCTGCACCCCGGCATTACTAACTGCATTTCCATACTAAAGAAAGAGACTAAAATATCCTCCCTTGTTTGCTATCATCTGCACCTCTATTATCCATTGTGCCTTGCACTCTTTGAAAAGAAGAAGAGAGAGTTGTTTGTTTGTTTTAAAAGTTTTGTTAAAAAAATTCAATGATATCATGTTGTGAAAAGTTTCTTCTAAAAATTTTGTTTTAGAAAAATTGTTTTAGAATATATTTCATGTGTTTTGAAAAAAATGTTCTAAAAATATTAAGCTTCTTTCATAAAATTTCTGAAAAAATAATTCAAAAGTCACTTTTACAAAAGACAAAAATATTATTTTAAAAATTATTAGGGGTGCGGTTAGAAATTATGAGGGTGAAGGAGAAAACGTCCAGTATTTGTAGTCCTAAATTGGGCTTTCCTAAACAGGTTAATGCAACCTAAAATGATGTCTTACAAAAAAACCAAAAACTTATTCAATCATAGTGAATGGTAAACTGTCATTTTTAGATAATATTATTTATTAAATTAATTTGATTATTTACTTTAATGGGACCAAATTTTATTATCTTGTTTATATAACAAAACTACCTTTCCCTCATATCAATGTAACCTATCTCACCATCTTTCATGCATATATATGTCTCGTGTAGAAAATTTATGCTTGTTTATATATGAACGTTTATCTCAAATGTCACCCAAAGTTTAAATGGTAATAGATAATATCAAAATTTTGTTCATATAATGAGTTTGTCAAATATAAATTAGTTAAAATATCTAAAATTTTACATAATAAAAAATATATGCAATTTCCTAAACTGTTATATGCGTATAAGCTCAAACAAAAAAGTCACAACAAATATTTTATGAAACTCATGAATAAAAGTTATACCATATAAATGAAGCTTAACGACATACATAAGTATATACCAGCTTTCATCTCATAATCTTCTAAGTAATTAACTTTAAGGGCTGCATAGAACATTAAAAAACATAATCAAACTCAATTTTAGATATAAATCTCACCTTTACTTATTATAATGAAAGTATATGAAAAAAAGCTTGAATTAATGATGTTACTCCATGTCCCTCCACTGATGATAAGCATTTGTTATTTTATTAAAACCAATTATTTTTAAAATGTTTTTTTTTCTTATTTTCCATCAATATTTTTATTTTAGGAAAACGCTAATTAACGCATTATTTGTCACTTTATTTTAGAATAATATCAAATCTCGTTGCTACTTGGACTAAAAAAATAAATATAATCCATCCTAAATAATAAAAAATGTTCACCATAATATGGAATCTTTTTTTTTTTTTATTATATCATGGCCATCATCTAAATATCAAGACATGTTTCAAACAAATAATAGATTTTATTAAGACAGGTAATCGGAAGAAAACTATTCTCCTTTATTATAATGTCAAAATCTTAGGACACTCGTTCTCTCTTGATCTATTTAAGGCCAAGTGCACAAGTTTACTAAGTTTACTATTTCTATAATATTTAATTATGATATTATTATTCCCTACTTATGAAAAATAATTTTAAATAATTTTTAGTTATTACATTATTATATGTTTAATAAACTGAAAAGGTAATAGCAAACTATTTATTATATCAAATAAGTTCCTTAAATTAAATCAAAATTAAAAAGTTAAAGTTTTATATTTAAAATAGATGATTTTAAGAATAATAAAAGGTTCAAATTTTAATAAAAAAGTTGAAATTTAAAGTTAAATTGGAATTTTAATTATTAAGTTATTTATTTACAAAATTTTATTTCTTTAAATATTTTTCCTTTCTATTTTCTTTGACTTCTTTCCAATTTCTTTTAAATTGATTCTCATTAGTTTCTTGATAAAATACCAGTAAAATAGTAACAGAGGGAAGATAAATTTTAACTTATCTATTTTTTTTTAGTATAATTCAACCTTATCAATTTCGAAAACAATCAATCTTTATTCATATAATACGATTATCTTATCTGACTTTTCAATAGACATGACATTAAGTTATTCATAAATAAATTGTTATTAAGTCGAAATATTAGTTTAATATTTATTTCACATTATTATTATTATATTTTATCAAAATGAAAAATAATTTCCATATATATAGATAAATAGGTAGATAGATTAATAATCTATACTAAGATAATATTGAGGTGTTACAACAATATCATTCTATGCAACTTATTTAAAACAACACAATATATATTTTAAATTTTTTATATCGTCCAATGTTTAAAGGACGTAAACCACATATTTTGAATACAAAAATATTAAAGAAAAATCTATTAAAAAAACTACGTATAAGACACATGTGTTAATACCAATCAAATATGAAAATATTAAATTAAAAAAATAACATTTATATATTTTATATTATTGAGATTTATAAAGATAAATTTATAATTAATTTAAAAAATACTATATGGGTATTATTAATATTTATCTTCTTTTTTCTGTATCACATGATATACGCCAGAAACTTCCACTTTATTAAAAAAACTGTATAGTTTTTTATTTTTATAAATGTAAAAGGGCTACTTTAAACAGTAGGGAATAATTTTGAAGGGTTGGAAATGCAAAAGGTGACGAAATAAATAAAATCATAGAAAATAAATGAAATAATAAATTCAAAGGATTTAGAAAATAAAAAATGAAAAAGGTTATGTGGCAAATTTGACTTAAAGTAAAAACATAAATACTATATAGTTAAATTCCTTGTTTGTGCTACTAAAATAATGTGGTCCTAGATTCTTTAATAAGACTATAAAATTGCAATCATTATTCATGAAAGAATCTTGAGAATTAAAGAAATTGATGCTAGTATTGACACTTCCATATAAAATTACAGTAATTAATCATTAAAGAACCATTTGCTAGAGCTACCCTTTCATCAAATATTCAGCTTGTTGTAGTTCAACCTAAAATTTCACCTGCTTTACTGAATTATAGTTAGCTTAATTTTAAGAAGAACTTACATTTGTATAAGGTGAAAATATACTAAATTATAAGGTGGGTAATTAGTATATTTAAATCAAACTGCTGCAGTTTTGCAATGATCCGGTCCAATAAAAATCCATTTTATTTAAATTTATTTATTTATATTTAATTCATATTTAATAACTTTTTCATATCAGAATTCCATTTTATTAATACATACTTTAAAATTGGAACATTCGAATTTTCAATCTAAATTACATTTAGCTCAAAGGAGATGAGAAGTACATCTCAACTCTCTTCTCTCTTCCATCTTTTTCAATTGATGCCTAAATTTGAATGTGAAAAGGTAAATCTAACTTTGAACTGATTTTCACTTTTTTCTTTTATTGTTTTTTCTTCGCATTTTGCTTCTTTTATCTTCTTCCATGTTAATCTTTGGCTAACAGTATTTATTCAATTTTTCAAAAAGGTCAAAATTATATCAAATTAACTCCAACTCATTTTCTTGCATTTATTTTTGTCTTTTTTTCGTTATGATTAAGTTGTGTTGGCTCAATAGCAATATTTCATGTTAGTCAAATTATTAGACTTGAAAATTTTAATTTAAAAATTAATGATTAAATAAAAACTTTTAAATTTTACTATTTAATTAATATTAAACATTTTTCATTAGACCAACACAAGTTAATAGTAGTAAAAAATAAAATAAAACAAATGACAATTGTTCTAGTTATGAATAATTAGAGAAGATAATCTTTCTTTCTCAATAAGTTTTCATGCTTATTGTGAAGTGTATTTTCTATTATTATTTTTTTAAATAATTTCTAAGATATGAGAAAGTCAAAACTCATACTGTTAGAAATAGATTTTTTAGTTGCTCGATTGAGTCTACTTCATCTATAAATATGAACTATATAATTCAAAAGAATCACTTTCGTCTTGTACTAGTAAAATAATTAGAAAGGTTTTCATTTATTGTATAAATAAATTTGTTTAATATTTTATAGATTCATGATGTTTTTATCTAACGACGGTTTACTTTAACATACTTACATTTAATGATTGGATGTCAATTTAAAGTACTTTTGTCTACTGGTTAATCAAATTGAACACTTGAAAATGATTAACTAGATGTAATTTAATGACATACAGAAAATTTTGAGAAAGTAGCCTAAGTGAACTTTATTTTATCAAAAAAAATTTCAATAGCATATGTGATAGAAATTAGAGTTATCAAATGGCTTAAACGATCAATACCAGATCTTATGATAATAGATAAAAGTGTAATATTATAAAGTAATAAATTAGAAACTCGATTAGTATGATTAATGTTCGTGTAATAGTAAAATTTAGAGAACATCAATTTAAAAATATAAAATCTTTTTTATTTTAGAATTGTAGTATAAAGTTATTCTAGGTCTACACAATAGAAATGATCCTTCTAATGGATGTGGATCCTACTTCATCAAAGCTTCTTTAATTTTGATTCAGATTGAAAGTATATTAGAAAATTGAGTTTTCAATAAGAAATAGAGAGTGATATTAGATCTTATGATGATGAATAAAAGTGTGATACAACAAATTAATGAGCTAAAATGATAAATCGTACTCTCCATCATTCTTTTGACAAACTATTTTAAATATAGTAGAGCAATCTATTGAAAAAGAAGTTATAAATATCAGTTCACTTTGTTTACGTAAGTTAGCATCAAGTCATACATATTTATATATATACATATAAAAAAGTATATCTTACATCCTTACTTCCTATTATATATTTTCTTCCTTCATCTTAATTTTGTAATAACTGGAAAGAGGTTGATCAAAGGGTTATTATAAAATATTAGAGACAAAAAAAGGTCAGAATCAATGGTTCATCTAATACTAAGGGAATGTCCTAACTTGAGTGAAGCTCAAAATCGAGTGAACAATTTATCTAAATACAACTAAATTTTCTACTACATTAATACTCTATCTATTTCTAGAGAAGTAATTCCATATTTCAGCTATCAATGAGTAGAAAAAAATATAAACATCCAATAAATAAATAAATAAATAAATATATATATATATATATATTAAGACAAATTTTGCATCAAAACAATATAATATAAAATATAAATGAGATAAGTTATTCAAACGATTTGAAACATGTTATCACAAATAATTTGGTATAAATGAAATAAGAATAATATGAAACAATATTAAGAATAATATGCACAAACAGTGAGAATACATAAATAATCACTAACATCATCATCTAACCAACAATATATTAACTTCTAATAATTTAATCCTAAGAATCCAATCTTATCTGCAAACATTCCTATTAGACACAATATAATCATGGGATCCTTAAATATAGAATTATAACAAGAATCAAATACAACAATAAATATGAAAAGAAATTTGTATAAAACCTCTTTAAACAACAATAAATATCCAAAATCACCCACAACAATAGATAGTTAAAGCGGGATCCATTTATAGGGGTGCAAAAATTTCAATCTTCTATTGCAGATTTTGGAATTCACCCTGGGAAAACAAGATTTGTTATTTATGGCAAACTCTATCGTGCCAATTTCAGAATTAATTATGTAGTTGCAACTTGCAAGGTAGTCAATCAAATTGATAGGCAAAATAAAAATGGCATCCTAACAAGTTGCTTCTCCTTAAACACTTTTACATACGAAAATATTAGCAAAAGTATATTTACATGTAAAATCCCGTACACGTGGCTAGAATATTGCTAGAAAGAAAATAATGAGCTAAATAAATTAGATATTATATTTACGAAAAAATTTCACTTTATATGACTCTAATAGATAGTTCCAAACGTGCGTGTTATGTGCAGATATTCACATGCTAATATTTCAGTACCAAAATTAATGTTTTAAAGCCATTCGGCAAATCACAGGACAAGAAAAATAATAAAGCAAAAGGGTAGTAAAAAAGAAAGATTAAGCATCAATTATAAAAAAGTAAGAAAAAGAATATCCGATATTTCATTTTCCATCTTCATGTTCCACTGTAAGCTTGAGAGGCCCTTCAACCTCCATACACAACCCTTCTCTTCTGTCCTTTCTTATTGCCATTGTCACATCTAAGTTTCGTGCCCAGCAACAAAGGTGTATGAGACTTTCACTGACCAAATTATACTATTGATGTTATCTAAGCAATTTCATTACACTATGGCGGTATCATTACAATTTTATTATCCATCCCCAAATTATACTTCACAATGCAAAAGGATATAATATGAATGGATGCAAAATTGAAACACACGAAAGTGATTGATTATACACAGATGAAATGGAAGTAATAAAACTTAACGATAAAACTAAATTCAAATAAATTAATCTAACTTAAAGAAAAATCTAAAATTATATAGACGAAATAGCGAGAGATGGGAGATAGACTTACTAAAGCTAAGTTAGACAGCAGTAAAAATGTGAAACTAGCAAAAAGACGATAGAAGTGAGAAAGAAGGATATGATGAGAAAGTGAGAGTGAGAGAGAGAAATAGGGAGACGTAGTGTTGGTGTTGAGGTGTTCAGTTCATGAGCTTGTTTTTTCAGTTAACACGAGAGAGTGAATAAGCAATTTTTTCCCGTAAAATTGAAATTGTTTAGTTTATTTTAGGCCACAAATTTTTAAGCCACACAATTTGAAGACAATATTTAGATAAACATAGCATAAAATATTAACGTTACAATAGCCATGGTTTTTAATAATCATAGAGCCACATTTACAAAATTATTGCCTTTATTATGTTTAGGCAACATTTTTATACCTGTGATCTAATTTAAAGTTGTTTAAAGTAAAGTGTGGTGAAATAATATATTTTGAGTGTTTTTATCGCATAAAAAGAAAGTATCATTTATGAATTATAACATGTTTACTAAACTTCCTTTTGACCTACCCTCACCCCTTCTAGCATGTGTTTCTTAATTATTTGTCTAACTATCCCTACCATCCCTTCAACTATTATTAAGAACAAGAACTGAGCTAGAGTGTTGTTTTATCCATTAAAAACAAGAACTCGAGACACTCTTGATCCATTCAATTCATTTAATCTATTTATTACAAAAAGTCCAGTCTATCCATCATATATCATGAAACTCCCACCGAGTCATACACTTTCTCAAAGTCTACTTTCACAACTAAGCATATATTTTCCTTCTTTTGACCTCTTCCACTACTTCATTAGTGACTAACACACTATCCAGCAAATTCCTACTTTTAATAAATGTTGATTGGTTTCTATCGATGATCTTAGGCAAGATGTGTTTAATCATATTACACTACTAGAAAACTGTTGAATAATGACTGAAATTAATAACCGAAAAATTCGATCATTATCAGTGACCGATAAGTTCGGTCACTGATAATGACTGAATCAATGATCGAAAAATTCAGTCACTGATTCGTTCACAGATTCTGATTTGGTCACATATAATAATAATAATAATAATAATAATAATAATAATAATAGTAATAATAAAAATAATAATAATAATAGTAATAATAATAATAATAGTAATAATAATAGCAATAATAATAATAATAATAATAGTAATAATAATAATAATAATAAATACTCTTCCTCAATTTCTCTACAAAGAACTCTTTTACCTTCCCTTTAACTATATTCAGATTATCATTCCACTAACATTGGTCTTCCACGTCTTTAACTTCGTACTTCTTTTCCAATTAGTAAGTGTGTGAAGTATCTAGAATTATATTCACTTAATTGGATCCATTTTCCAATGACTCATAAGGTAGACTAATGAGCTTAAGTTCACTTGATATAACTCTTTTCTTTCCATATCTCCATCATTTAGATTACTTCACTTATCTAATTTGTCTAAATTCTCTATCCTTTTCACAATGTTATGCTTGGCTTGGTTTACATGACTTTTATTCTATACTTTTAGGTCTTGAGAGTTTTTCTTAGCTTGTCTCTTAAAATCGACATGATATTAACATTAGTTATATTATCATTTCACAAACTCTTAACCTATATAACCTCCTACCATTCCGTCATACATATAAGATTCTAAAAAATTTCAAACTCCACTCAATTTTGTCCATCTTAACACTACAACACAATGATCCAACATTACTATATCTAGAACATATTATTTGTTCCTTGAAAATTGTTGTAACCACTTTTGTTAAACTAAGATTTTGTGGAGTTTGCTTTTGCAACATTATGTCTATACCAATTAATTTTTTTTGCCAATCAAAAGGATATCCATAATCTTATTGTTTTTAATAAATTTGTTGAATCTTATTAATTCTGTTCTGCTTATGACCTCTTGATTTATCTCTCATTTCTTTTACATCCCTATTGGCGTTAAAGTCCCTAAAATACACAATATTTTGTATTGTTCTAGCTGTACAAGTCTTATAATTTCATCTCACATTACTCTTAATTGCATTGGAAATACACATTCACAATTACAATTAACGTGTTATGCTTTTAACACCTCATTTTGACCTCCAAGATCCTTACTCCATATAATTAAAATTCCCCTTTTCCGTTTTTGACTAACACATTTCCAATCTATTTCGTTATTAAACCATGTAACATATCACCTTTCTTTATTTACTATTTCTACTTTAGTTTGTTGTAAGCAAACTATCCTGCCCCTCCTTAATAATTAGTGCCCTCAAGCAATTAAAAGATTTGGATGGAAAACTAATTACATAGTAGTGGAAAAATATTATTAAAATTAGTTTTTTTTTTTTTTTAAAAAAAGAGTAAACAGAGAATCAAACACACTCACATGTTTGATTTGTTTCCAGATTTCACTTTTAGTTGATAACTTATTTTTTTTTATCAGCAAGTTGATAACTTAATATTTTAATTAGTAAGAAGAATATATAATATTATTTTCGTTTATTACTTTTTTTTAGAATTTATAAACAAAATGATAAAATATACTGATTAACCATTTCCTAAGTACAAATCCTTAAAAAATGAAGATAAAATGAGAATAATGTCATATTTGTTGGTTAAAATAAATTGAAAATGACAGGGATAAGCACAATCTATTTTACTATTCTCTTTACTACATTTTAATAAACAACACTGACATGTTTTTTTTTAACAATTATAAATGAAAACATAAATCGAACACTAAAATGGATTAGTGTTTCGGTGCAATATGATGAAACTTTACCAACGAGGTCATTGAAGAGATGTGACTCAATAAAGAAGAAAACACATCAAAAGAAACAATCATATAATAAATCCAAAGTACAGCTATAACTTGGGAAATGAATTAATTAGTGTGGTAGTGTTGTTAAAAGATCTTGATTTGATATTGTTTAACTAAGTTTCATTTTTGGGTTTTACAATAAAAAAGAAAGAAAACATTATTAAAAAAATCACCAATAATAATATGATTATAAAATTATAAAGTTTTGAAACAAATATTAATGTTAGGTTATAGGTATAGAGGGTGGACAAATCATTTGACTAATGCCAACTACATGTGGAGCATGCTATTGGCCAATGGCATAAATATCTTCTTCCTTTTTTATGTGTAGGATGGGACCAATAAACCTATAAAAGGTTGTGACTAGAAAACCTATAAAATAATTGGGCATTTTGAAACTATGAAATTCAATGTTTGAATAATAAGAGGCTGATGCATGCTAGATAATTATACTTATCTAATGGTACATGAGAATTTTGAAATAGATAATGGTTCAAATTTGGTTTATGGTTCAAATCATGCATCTAGAAAAGCCACTAGTTTTTGTTATCCCTTTGTGTATCTTTCTATTAAACAACTCCATGAAAGTGTACTGCTATTTCTATAAGAGTTAGGCAAATTTCATTTTGGAGTCTAGGGTTCCAACATCACTACCTCCATGAGAATAAAAGATAATATTATGCAAAAAGATTAAAAAAAAAAACTTTAAAGTTGCTTGATTTGAATGGCAATAATTAAACTGCTTTACTTTTCCTAACCAACTTAACATATGCATGAATATCAAGGATATGATTTGAGATAAAATAAAACAATAAATTATTTTATTAAGATATAAATTTGTATCTTTTTGCAATTCGAACAAACTAACACAAAACCAATATAATATTGAGTTCAGACATAAGTAAGATAAATACGTAAGATTTTATTTGGAAAAGAAATATTTTGGGTATTTTCAATATTAATAATATTAAGAGAATACTCTAGTAATTTATAAATTTAAAAATTTCCAGTTAAATTTTTATTAAATTTTTTCATTATATTACAAAAATTTTATTATTTGATAACAAAATTATTACTTTTATCTTTTATCTCTAACATGTTCAATTTGTTAATTTCTTTAATTCATTGATCAACTTGTTTTTAAAAAAAAGACGAAATAAATTGACTGAAAATATGAAGAAAATATTGATCTATCATTGAATTTATTCTTTATAATATTGATTCAAAGCTCTTATATTATTTTATAAGAAGTTTTAAGCAAATTTGATTGATAATGTGTGATAAGAAGAGAGTTAATAGTTTGCATTGGTGGAAATAAAAAATGAGTGACGTAGAAGAAAGTAATAACGGAAATAGATGTGTGAGAATAAGGTAAAAAAGGTTGGTGATGTGAGAATAGGGTGTTCCCTGGGAAGAAGCCACGTAGAGTCCGTGTTTCAATAAGTGCTCAACACGAATTTCAACCTCATTGGTCCTTGCTTTTGCCACTCAACCAATCACAACCCTCCAAAATAACCCTCCCAGATACGCCACGTCACCTTCTCCAAGGGACTGTGGGACCCACCTACTTCCAATTATTCAATTAGAATATTGCCCAAATCTGTTCCCCATACACCTGGTGCCTTTGTGATTTCATTTTTTAATTATGAGAAGGAGATGTTGTTTTCATTGTGTTTTTCTATTTCTAAAGATTTGACCAAACAAAATATATTTTTTCTACTTATGATTTTCTATTTCTCTGTGTATTTTTTTAACTTATTTACTTTTCTCCTGCTTCTTTTTACAATACTTCGACTTTTCTCTTTTTACTCAGCTTCACTGTATGTACTATCTTGAGATTCAAACGGAAAAAAAAAAATGTGAATCAATTTAGGTGATCAGTTTAATTAAAGGGACATAACTAATTTAGAAAAAAATATTAAATAAATAAAAAACAAATCTATATGCGCATAAACTATCTTCTATTTTATTTGAGTAATTTGTAAATTAGTTTAATCAATAAAAAAATACTTAGTAAATATTTCAAAAATAGTTTATTTCAAGAACTTCTAGGTTATACATTATAAATTTTCTAATTTATATTAAAGTAATTAATTATACAAATTTAAACATTAAAATTTGTTAAAAAAATGTAATGTAACAATAATTTAAATTGAGAAATAAAAAAATAAATTTCGAAAATAAAAAATAAATTTAATTAATAGTTATTATATTAGGTTATTTAAATAAAAATGACTTTTCTAAATCATAAAAAAATTGTATAACTTTTAAAAATATAAATAAAAATAATAAAAAGTATAATAAAATTTTTATTTAAAAAATATTCTAAAATTATAATTATATAATAATATATTTTAGTCTAAAAAACACTAATTTCATTTATATAATAAAACTTATATAATTATATTTTTGTATATTATTTTTTATATCAACTACTTTATAGTTCGGAACTTATAGGTTAGAAGCTTTATCAACTAACCCAACTAGTTTACGAGCTAATTTTACCAAATACATCTTAAAAAACAATAGTCCACATAAGTTGACTAGTATCAATGAAACTTAGATTTAAATATTAAAATATATTTAATCTCAATTATTACAAATATTTTAAATAGATATAAAAAAACTGATAAATTGCATTTTTTTTAGTTTTTAATGTTATAATATAAATATTATTTTATGTATTATTAGTTGTTATTATTATTATTATTCTCTTAAAATAATTTCCACTACTGTTAAATTATAAATAAATATTTAATCTTAAATTATTATATTGATAAAGTTGATAATAAGTTCCATTTTAACAACATTAATTTTATATTTACTAATACGACAATATTGATACATTGCAATCGTTGAATCTTTAAATGCTATCTTTATTAGTTTGGTGTCCAATTCCATCTCAAGAACACTCATTTTATTTGATAATTCCTAACATTTATTTAAAATTTGTTCTAAAAACAAGTTAAATATAAGCAATAAATTACACTCACTTTTTACATTTATTTTTCAAAGTTTTTAAAATTATTGTACTTATACCTCGTCTTGTTAGCGTTAGATGGGAAGTTTTATTAGACATAAATTTAAAATGAATAAAAATAAAACAATTTATAAATACTTATTTTTTATTTTAATAAATATTTTTCTTATCCAAAACTAAATTTTTATTTAGAATTTTAAAGTTTGAACTAATCTATTTAATTAAGGTAATAATATAAAGGTTGTATCTACGTGTCTCTAAGATAATAGGAAACATATATACTTTAAAACATTTGGAGACCACAAGTCTTATGGTACTTATCAAAAGAAAACTTATCAAATCAATATCATCATATTTTGAGATGGATCCATCAACCCTCGATGCCTTCAAAGCCAACTTGAAGACTCTCCTTTAGAAAAATGAGTAGAATATACAAAATAACTAGCATGCCAAACAAAATCGACAAGGGCTTAGAGCTCTTGTTGAATCATTGTAGTGTTGAGTTACACGGGCTTATGGACAACTCGTCATACTACACTAGGACTGGACCATACACCGATCTGAGCAGAATTTGTAACCACATACTTAACATACCGACTAGGTTGTTGAATCCATATAACCCTAATTGCAAAACATGATGAAGGTGGTTCTCAACTAGTGTGTCATACTAGGTCCCAAAGGGTGGTCATTGACTCACGCACACAATGGATCCAAGCCAGTAGTCAATCTCAGACTACTAACGAAACCAACAACATAACATGGCCTCTAGGCCAGACAAAAAGAATCACAACTTTTTTACCAGCATATATATTTTAAAGTTGTTCCAAAGTCCCCGCTATATATGACTATGAGAGCCAACCTTACTAGTTTTCATCCCTTCACGCTAGACGTCATGAGAGCCCGACTTTCTGATAAAGGAAAATAGTTGTGTATTGAAAAATACGATAGATCGTTCGATCCTGAAGCACATGTTAAAGCTTATCAAACCCAAGCCAATCTCTTTTTCGAAGACTTGGGAGTACATTGCAGATTGTTCTCCACTCTCAAGGGACCAGCCCTAGAATGGTACTACTTTCTTCCTCGAAATTCTATATATTCTTTTAACACATTATGTGCAAGGTTTTTAGCTCGGTTTGCTAACTAGAAACCCATAGTCACAACCTCGGCCCCCCTACACAATGTCATATGGGATCCTAAGCCTCTTCAACAGAACATGACCCGATTTGCTAAAGTGTTTACCAACATTCCTGATTTTAATCTGACATGGATATGCACGATCTTTTAGTGGGACTTCGTCTAGGATAATCTTGGATACATTGTATGTTGAACTACCCACCAATATGGTGAGCTTTGTACTCAAGCATCTTGGAGCATCAATATTAAAGAGAACTTGAATGTCTGAAAAAAAGTAATGAAATTCCCTTTTGCGACCTCTTCTCCCAATACACAAACCTTTAAGAATAGATGTGTTAGAAAGTATAATAATTATACCCCTTTGAATGGTAGTTGATATGTCATCATCCGAGAGACATTTAATCTCGAACTAGTTTAGCTACCTCAACCTAAACCTTCTCTTGCTTTGCTAATCCAACCAAGAGGTGTAGTTATCATCAAAGCCAAGGTCACACTACAAAAGAATGACACAAAATGTGTAATCTAATTGAAGACCTCTTCCGATTTGGGAACTTAAGACATTTCATGCAGAATGATGAAGCTAGACGACGCCAAGGACAAGGGGATTGGAGAGGAGGTGGTCAAGATAGAGGATTTTGTGGTGGTTTCCAAGGTCAAGGCAGAGAAAATTACTAAAAAGACCAGGTAGTGGCGTCTTAGTTTGAGCAAGAGTAAAAGGAGTAATCTCAGCAAAAATTCTAACGATGTTAAAAGAACGATCAACATCATTGTCGAAAGATTTACTAGGTGGAAGGGGTGGGGGAAATTTGAGCACTGCAAAGAAAAGACATCTTTGAAGTATAAACTCGATGAATTTGCTACCACCTCTCTCTCTCACACACATCTATCACATTTACGAATAAAGATTTATGTATCAACCACCCTTAATAAGATAATCCAACCATTGTCACTACCACCATAGCCAAGGGTCAGCAAAATCCTCATCAATCTAAGCCCTAAATTATTATTAATAAGATTAATAATGATATTAACATTAATATTAATATTAACATTAATATTATATTTACTACTACTAATAATAATAAAATTTTAACTTAATAAAAGATAAAACGACAAATATAATTTTAAAAAATAAAAAAGAATTTTAATTAAAAGTAAAATAATGAAGGTGTTGTCTTCTTATCATCCGAAGGGTCTATTCCTTTCCCTCGAGTATCCATCATCCATAGTAAGTTCACGTTAGGTTCGACAATAACAATACACGTGTTTAATTCACACTATCTCGATGGACCCACCCTTTCTTCCCTCAAACTTCTTGCACAAATTATTTGTAATGCATGGAATCTTACTACAATGTTATAATTAAAGATATTGAAGGTTTAATAAGAGATTCCCAAAAGAGGTAATATTATTAAAAGTTGGTGATATATATGTATTTAAATACTTATTTATTATCATATATATATATATATATATATATATATATATATATATATATATATATATATATATATATATGACATTATTACCATATTTATTTTTCTCTTGCAAATTTGATTTTCTTTTATTTATAAATATATTATCATAGTTAACTATAATAATAAATAAATTTAGAACAATATATATTACCATAAAATTAATAAATGAAATAATAAATTTTGATTTTATGATTATCATAATTCTTTTATTATAAGATTTTAATAATAAAGAAAATTATTTAAAAATATATATTACTATAAAAATACTAGATAAAATAATAAATTTTGATTTTACAATTATCATAATTATTTTATTTTCAAGATTTTACGACAAGTTATCATAATGATATTGTATCGATATTAATCCATATTACGTTTATTATGGATATAAATCATTTAAATAATGTCATGTTAAATTAAATTAATTGTTGATATTTCCTTTATCACATTTTCATGCTCAAATCAAGTTATTTATTAATTATTGAGAATAACTTACATTATATGAAGTAGCTGCATTACTCTTGTAGGAAATTTCAATGCCTAGTAATGTAGAGAGATGTTATTCTTCAAACACAAAGAAGGCATTTAGCAATGTATTTCTACCATAAGTATTGCATATTTAGTGTTGCAACATCTTCTTTTGTGTCCTTGAACAGGAGACGAATATATATATATGGAGTGCCTTAGAATGAGTTTTTAGTTAAATATTAAAAAAAAGTAAAGAGTTAGAATAAGAAGATTTATGCATCCAGACTTCAAAAGAGACATATAAAACATTTCCAATTGTTCAAGTTTAACGATTATTTTAACAACTTTTTGAGAATGCTTATAACATGATAAGAACTCCTAAAAAATGTGACAGCACAAAATGTACGAAGATGAATCAATCCTTAAAAGATAAACTAATCTCACCACACAAGAAAGCACATATTGTATTGCCTTCATCTTTATGGTGACAAGATATATGTCAAGATGCTATGGGTATATTTAGATGGGTTGGTTATGTAAATTTATTTATAACTTTCACATATGACCATAAATGTCCAATGACAAGTCAAAGTTAAAGGATAGGTTAGAAATTATTTGTGTGAATGTTTAAGATGAAGCTAACACAATTTATGAAGGATATTACTTTCAATAGTTTATAAGTGGGTGCAAGCCTCATTTTACAAGCCGGATTTATAAGGCTAAGTTAGGTTTAAAGTCTACTTCTTGATACGGTATTAGGGTCTATTCTAGCAAGGTTGTTGGACCTATTGGGCCGTTATGAGACCACCCTTAAATATAAGTTTCACGCTTGAGTTGAGAAATCTCAGGTAAGGGGGTGTGATGGAGATCCTACATCAACTAGAGATGAGATCTTTCAATAATAGGTAAATGAAACTATTCTAGCTTTCATTTTTATGCTTGTTTCAATAAATTAAAATTCTTGTTAATATATATATATTATTGGATTTTAAGAATTTTAAAAGTGTAATTATCTCATCTTCATATTATGATATTTTTCATCGTAAGTATAAAATTTTTGATGAAAATGTTTATTTAAAGTTGTTTAAAATAGTCAAATCTTTAATGATACATGGTTATTGTGAATTTCAAAATAAAAGATATCCATATATGTAAAATGTGAAGTGCACAACATATTTTTTTTTAATAAATTTGTGGATAAACCAACTATCGACCATGATGTTTATCTCTTATATAAAAGAGGTGATAACATAATAAAAAGATAGAAAATTCTTCATTTGATAATAGATTTCTTAAGAGATATAAAGTACATATAAATCTTGAAAAGTATGTGAACAAATGTCATGAAAATGTCGAAACAACATTTTATGAATCTAGAAAGAAAAATCAAGAAGATAATGAAATTAAGAAGTATTACGATTGTAGACATTTGTCTTCACACGAAGTGACCTGGAGAGAATATTTATCTTTCATATTCGTTATAAAAACCTTTTTGTAGAAAGGTTATCCTTTCACTTACCAAACTAGGATGTTTTTGTCTTCAATGATAATATTTGCATCAATTCTTTGTTTCAAAAACTACATGTTCATCAATCATGATTTTATAATGAATGAAAGTCAATATAATGTACTAAAGTAAAGAACCTTATGTTGAATTTCAGACAAATTTTGTTTGAATTCCTAAAAAGTAATGTTGGGCTCCTAAAAAGTCAAAATTCTTTATTCGAAGGTTGTATTTTGTTCACTATAACTAAATGTCCATCATTATATTTAGAGCAAAAATTATAAATAATGTAATATCCTACCTTTAACTATGTTTGTAATGGTATGAACCTTTTAGATGATGACAAGGAGTACGTTAATACAATTAAAGAAGCCAGACATTGACACACAATAATATATTTTCGAAAGGCTATTCACAATATTGTTGCTATCAAATCAACTTTCTACTTCTAAATTTGTTTGAAAATAGATTGGGGAATTTTAAGTAATGACATTCTTTATAGATAACAATCACTTTTGTAGGGAGACGATAAGTTACCTTTAACTGACTCATTATTTACCTTCTAATTTACAAAATTATTTAAATTTATAGTTCTTTAATTTTAGCTAATCTTCATAAATGCATTAAAGATTTAACTATTTATGAAGATGAGCTAAAAAAATTTGATACTTGCATAGATAGATAACCTGTTGTAGAGTATTGATAAGATATTATCTTATTTTACAACAATATTTTAGGGGAGAAAACATCAACCATTAGTCAAAGATTATCTTTTTTATGGTCCATAAGGGAGAGAATAGATACAGTTTTAGATATGCTAAAGAGATTAAGCTTCAGCTAAGGGGTAGCTTAGCTGGAGATCTTATAAACTCGATAAACAATGCTTCTTTGAGGGGGATCCAAAAAGAAATAGACAAAAGAAAAAGACTTTAATTTCCTCTGTTTCTTCTACTATATATTTCATCTTCCTTTTCTTGAAGTTTTCTTTTTATGAAAACTTGATATGATGAAACTGCTTTTTTTAATATATATATATATATATATATATATATAAACTTTATTGTTTTAAGAATAAAAAAAAGGAGAGATTGCTAGATAAAAGTTTAACAATCCTTTTGTTTAGTTTTGATTTTTTGCTTAAACAACAAAGTGTAAAATATAATCTTATGAGCATTAGATCCTGTCATACACAAGTTTTTAGTTTACTCCAACAGATGTCAGATGTGTGGATAAGCAAACACAAGCCCTATTTGTTATGTATTTTGTTTAATAGACGTAAGCAATTTTCTTATGCTCTTCGTCTGATAAGATTTGGCTTGAACAGACACAAACATATATACTTTGTTCGATAAGCTTTTGCTCGAACAAATAATAAGTACACTTAGTCTGACAGATGCAAGCCTTAAGCATGATACACCTCAAATTTATAAATCTTTATAGGGAATGTTCACTTCTTTATTCTATAAGAAGATTTCACAACACTTTGTCTACCAACTATGTTAGGCCATTTGCTTGTTACTGAAGAGGAAAGAAGCTACCTACTAAGCATGTTAAGCCCTACCATATTTCAAAGGTGTTACACAAAGAAGTCACACACATTTAGTGCTAAGTTAAGAGCATTAATGTTTCTCTAAGCTCCAACCATTGTCAGATGATAGTTGAAGAAGAAGAATTTAATGAAGATATCTATAAAGAAGGAAGGTTGATGTATGCCTTGCAATAAGAACAAGAACAAACTCTTATAATATTTAACAATCATTTAACCTTGTATTTGTAAGGAAGAACATTGTTGATATTCGAGAGCAACCTAAAAGAGTGGTTATCATCTAGTATTCGTCTTAGGACATTACCATCTTTTAATTAGGAACCGAGTGATATTTGAAATCACACCCTTTGTAAAATGTGGCTTAGTAAGAAGCAGGTTGATCCAAAGAATATTCGGTCTTATCCAAGAGTAGTTGTTATCCAAAGAATACTCATGTTTAGCCAGAATTGGCTATGTCTAAATAATACTTGGGGTTTAGTCAGGAGTGGCGGGTTTCAAATAATACTCGATTCTTGTCAAGAGTGGCCTAGTTCCAAATAATACTCGTGTTTAGCCAGAAATTGCTAGGTCCAAATAATACTTGTTTTATACCTTGCAATGTTACTCTTTCATAGTGAAACATGATTGTGTTAATCAAGAATTGGACATCGTATAGGTTATCAAATGAACCAATATAAAAATATATTAGATAAGTTTCTCTATCTCTTATCTTTTTATGTTACATGTTATAAATTGTGTTTAACCTAAGAAGCAAAGTTTTGTAAAAACAGGTTTTGAAAAGTGTTTTTGATAACACATATGTCAAACTTGAATTTGTGTTTGAGATTACTCATCAGATGCTACTTTTAAGAAAACTTATTAACACTGCACATGTCAAGTATAAACTTCGTTTATTTGCGTTCATCAAACGAAACTTTGCAAATTTTTTTAAATTTTTTTAATAAACAATTCAATTCTTATTTCTTATGTATTTAACCCTTTCTCCACAAATATGCAATAAAACATCATATTTCTATTGAAAGTAATATGACTTCAAACATTTTTCTAATCTAGCAAATGATGAAAATAATGGTGATGATGATGAGAATTAGGATGATCAATTTATAATTAAAATGAAAGAAAAAATCAAGCAGATGAACAAAGGAATAAGTTGAAAAGTTTTTTAGAAAATGATATTGAAGATGATAATTATGGATTTGACCTTTTGGCATGGTGGAAGATGAGAGACACCAAATTTATTTCATTTTTTAATAGCTAGAAATATATTGGTTATTCTTATGTTTAGGGTGTCAATTGAGTCTAATATAAGAGGGTGTGTACTTTATCTCTTTTTTTTAAATGTATAATCGTGATCCAATCCTTATTTTTGTTTATATTTTAATTCATCTATTTTTTTCCAATTTAACTTTTGACTTAAAATACCAAGGCACCATAAAAAAATTATTTAATTAATTAAATTTTAAAAATAGGATAAATAAGCATGAGTAAAATTAAAATTTGAGTCAAAATTACATATTTCTAAAAGGCTAAAATCAGCATCAACACTTCAAGAAATATCAAAATTGCAATTTAGTTATAAAAAAAAACTATAAATAGACACATTACATTCAACCCACCAATTCCACGGTAATGATTAAAAATAGAAACAAAATTTTAGCAAATGTGGGAAGGTTTGAGGATTGGAAAGAGAACAGAACATGTCCCTGTCGAGTACAGTGACGCAGGAAACAGATCTAGCACGAGATACACTTAGGGGCAAACATGCAAGCATAAGACACTACGATTCGTCGTTTGGAGCAACGTTAAGATTTTACGAGATTTGTGTCGCACGCGTTGTGTCTGACTCCGTAAAGTTGATGGCCCTCTTTGTGTTCTTATTGGCGCGTGGGGAATACGCGCTCTGACTTGAGATTATGATAAGAAGTGAGTTGGGGCAAGACTTTTAAGATGAATCGACACGTGGTTCGCCAGTAGAACCAAATCACGTGTCCACATTCTCTAACCTCCTTATCCATCGCATACGTTTACTTCACATAATTTTCAATGGTAACCCCACCCAACCATGCATTTTCATTTTGGTATCATAATTGTACAAATAAAAGAAATTGTTTAATTGTATATTTTAGGAGTAAATATATTTTAGATGTTTAAAATGTGAGTTTCTATTCTTTTTAATACATATACTTCATCCATGATTTTTAAGGTTTTGTTTTGTACTAATGTGACTGAAATAAAGATAAGTAGAATTTAACCAATGATTGTTTTAATTTTAGTTCCCCTATAAAAAAATTATTTGTTTTTAGTGTTTTTAAATGGGAAAGTCACTACTTTTTTATTTTAATATTATATAATATTAGGTCATTGTTAATGTATTAAATAGAAATTCCGTTTATTTTTGAAGTGATTCATAGTCTTGTGATATAATATAAGATGACATTTTAAAAATCTTTAAAATCTATAAATAGATGCTATGTATTTATCTTAAAATAAATATTAGGGAGTAAAAACATTATTTGAAATTTTTAATATGAAATTAAAGAAAAATATTTAATAAAAGTTAAAAATAAAATTCAAAAATTTTATAACCTAAAAACATGCATTTGAAATCTTGTAAGGATAGAACATATAGAAAAAAAAAAAAAAAAAAAAAAAAAAATTCATATAGATCAACATCCAAATCCACTAAACTTATCTTGTAAGGATAGAAAATATAGAAAAAAAAGTTCATATAGATCAACATCAAAATCCACTAAACTTTACACTTTACGAGAAGTAAAACCTTATTCAAATTTTATTTAATTATTATTTTAAAAAAAATTATTTTATTTATGTTTTTATACCTTTTCACAAAATTAGGTGTGTAACCACGATTAAAGCATTAAAATATGTAATTTTTTTTATATTTACGAAAATAGGTGATTTTTATATTTATAAAAATTAATAAATTATGTATACATGTCACGATTTTATCTTAAAAAATTATATGATAAGAAGATAATTTTAAAACTTTTTCATTCATCCCCTATTATACGATTTTTTATAGAAAATCATGTCATGAGGCATGAATTACCTACATGAGCTACCCGTTTCTGTAAATAAAAAAATATTCATTTTCGTAAATATAGAAAAAGAGCTTATACCATTTTAGTATTTTTATAATATAACAACATACTAAGGTGTTAAAAAGAATGAAAAAACATTGTGACTTTATTTTAATATTTTATAAAATAATGTCGTTCTGGATAAAAAAAAAAAATTGCATGTCATTGATCTACATTTAAAAAATGAAGGAATTAGTGACATGTTCGGAAACAAAACATCAATAGTAAATTATATAAAATTAGAAACAGTTAACTGATAAACATATTTTGTGTTAACTTATTTTATTACTAAAACTTTTTGGCTACTTATTTTATTTGTAAAATTTGATTAGATCGTTTAGAAATATATTTTGATTATTTAGTTTTTTTAACTTTGAGTTAAATTTTTCTTTTCATAAAAGCTGGACAATAGTATAAAATTCATGTTAGGTACAACGTTATTACTTGAATTTTTTTAAAAAAGGAAAAAGAAGATAAGATTATGGGAAGTTAGACCAAACATATGGAATGAAAGAAAAAAAACAATTAAATCAATGCATAAGGGTAATATGAGTAAGAAAAAAACAAAACTAAGAAAACCTAGTTAACAGGTAAAAGAGGTTTATCTCTTATGTTTAAAAAAAAAAAAAAATCAAAACTAATGTACACAAACATCTTTATCATTTTTCTATTATAGTACTCACTTTAACATAGGTCTTTTAACAGCCTCAAGACTACCGTTGCTTCGTCTTTTAAGTTTCTTAAAAATTTGAACACATCCTTTCAACTCATCTAAATTACAAAGGGACCTCTACTCCACCTGATCGACCTAGTATCTATAAACTAACTTGCATTCCTCCTCAAATTAAAAAGAAAGAGCTTGAGTACCATATTAATAATTACACGTGTTAGCTTCTTACACACATCCAAGTGTATTAGAGGCTTGTCTATTTCGGTAAACCTAATCTTCCTATGCAAGTTATTTTTAAAGTTTTCAAACCTCACCAGGTATGCTTCTTTTGGGGTCTACATAGAGATAAGATTTCCTTTGAGGCAAGGAAAAGACAACTATGACAGAGGGATATCGCAAGCGATATTCAAATCTTAAGCAACTTCTTTTGCACATCAGTCATAAAAGAAATTCCCCTTGTTTGCTTCATATCTTGATCATTAAGGCACTCCTAAGAAATTAGGAATTCCACCAACTACTTTCATTCTATAGTAAAACTGCTCCAAAAAAGATAACCTAACGCAATTATAAAGACATCGTATAATTTAGAGGAAGATATTAATAGAATTTCATATTACAAAATAATTGATTTGAATATAGTTGTGTTTCAAATTATAATTATTAATTAATTAAAATTGATGAATTGTACTATTAGTCTAAAAATGTGCCTATTAAGATTTTTTTAACATGTAAGAAGAAATTACCTTAAAGAAAGACATAATAAGATTTTGCAATTAAAGTTCACTTTTTAATATTTTTTTTCAAAAGTATTTACAACAATTATAGAAATGATAACTTTTGGTGACGATTTTAAAGGAATCGCCATTGTATATGTCATATAACTCCAATCCATGGTTTTCTTCACATTTTCAAAAGCATCCACTACATTTCCTATTTGTGCATATGTGTTTACCCTTCATTGTTCACATTGTGAACCTATTGGTGGTTTCATTTCCATTATGCTCTATTCGCACCACCTCCTTCTTCCTTTACTCCATTCCCTCTTATTGACATATTATATTCAAGTGTTTCATTGATGAGTGCTGAGGAAATAAAAATTGAATTTTTTCCGTAGAGGCTAATGATAATAGTTTATAAGGATGAAATTTCTCCCACTCAATTAACTAATGTTGGGATTTACAAAAAGGTGAAACACGTAAAAGTTGTTTTTAGATGTTTATCTTCTTTTATTTCTCACATAAGGTAAAATTACATGTTAAACACAATAGAGATGTAATGTAAGTGGAAAGAATGTGTGTGATAGCTTAATTGGAACACTTCTTAACATCAAATAGAAGATGAAAGATGATGTGAATTCTCATTTGCATTTGATTGAAATTAATATATAAGAGCAGTTGGCATTGATGAAAGTAGTTGAGTATATATATTTGCCCCCCAATAATAATGTATCCTTTTCTCATACAATAGAAACAAGTAACCAATGGATAACTTGTTGGCTTTTTGTATGAAAAGAAATGTTTATATGCATTAGCTTTATTCTGAAAACTAGAGTTATACCCAATTCCAACTTTGTCAAAAACACAAATTTGAGAACCAAGTACAGTTTCAAGATTGACTTTTTCATTGTAAACTTTGTTAGTGTTTTGATAAGATATTATGTTTTACTTCACAAGGATTTGCAGTTTTCACACTCTTTGATAGTTAGTAGATTTGTTTCAGTACAATTACAAGATTAATTCTTAAAAAAAAATTTAGATTTTCTAAATCAAATATATCATTGTTCAATTTTTCTTCCAATTTGGAGACTCCATTTTCAAGCCAATTATTCATTCCTTTAAGTTTATTGTTTGAAATGACTAATCTATTAACTTCTTCATGCATTTCATTAAAATAATTCAAAAGCTGATTGTAACTAGCTTTAGTCTCAAAGTCTTTTATACTTACATTACTTGAATATTCATATACAACCATCGAGAAAAGATTAAATTCCTTATTCGTTTTTGAAGAAGTGCTTGAAGAAGACTCATAATTGTCCTGACATACAACGTAGTCTCTTCTTGTTTTGTTTTCCCTCTCAAATTTTTTCATTAAACTTGACTTTGTTTTTAATGTCTGGACATTCAATTTTATATGTCCTTGTTTTCTATAATTAAAACATGCAAAGTTAGATGAGTTAGAACCAATTTTTCTATTTGCATACCTTTTTTGAGAAAAATTTGTTTTCTTGTTCTTTTTCTTTAGAAATCTACTAAACATTCTAATAAGTAATGTTAGATTTTATGAATCGTTGTTTTCATATGGTTCTTATTCACTCCATTGTTTTCTTTATACAACAGTTTTTACTAAAAAAGAACAAAAGTCTTGTACTAAAAATTGTACAACAGTTTTTAGTACAACATCTTTTGTTCAGTGTGCTTATTCATCTCTAGCTTGTGTTCCTTTAGCTTTTGAAATAAAGATGTTATAAACATTGTAGACAAATTCTTTGATTCAGATATTGTTGTTACCTTGAACTGCTAGCTCCTGTCTAAACATTTCACCACTTTAATGTTTAGTTTTTCTTTATAATATTTCCAATCCAATCAAGAGATTCACAATACATGTGAACCATTTCTATACATCTGCAATTGTTTGTCATGTTACATTTTAAAAAATTCATATTCTTGAATCAGTGCATGTTTTCTAGCTCTCTTCATATCAGTAGTTCCTTCTATGTGACTTCAAGTATGTCCCACTTTTCTTTCATTGAGCTACACTAAGACACCTCAAAAATTTATCAAGATTCAAAGTAGAAGTTGTGATATTTTTTTACCATGCAATCATATTGAACCTTTTTGTTTTCAACTTCAAACTTATCAGACCAAGGTTGTTCAAAAAGTTCATCTCCAACAACATGCTTAGGAATAAAAGGAAAATTTACTATGACATCCCATGTCGCACTACCAATAGATCCAAAACTGATAGTGGACACCTTCGAACATTGGTGGTCTGTTGATAGATACACTTTCAACAAAAGAAAGTTTCTTCATAGCCATTTTTATAAAATAGGATCAGATCTTAAATAACTTTTAAGAGTAAACTCTTGATACCAATTGTTAGCTTTAAAGGTTGAGTTTAAGAGGGTGGTTAAATTGAACAATCACAAATTTTGGCAAATACTCCAATGAGAATCTTATTAAATCTTTGAATTTTAGAATTTAGTTGTTACAAAGTGATTATACAATTAAGGATGGAACAAATGAAAAAACCAAGAGATTAAGGGAGAGAAAAATATCAAGATAGTAAATTTATATTGGCTCACACTATACCAAGAAATAAATCCAGTTGTTCAGCTACACCAGTTAAGCCCACACTATAATTTCAAATCATTTACAAACACATAGTCAAAACAATGAACGTAAATAACTTAGAGAAAAAAAGTCTTGAACCTTTCAAGACTTTATTCATCTAGTAACACCTTATTACTATCAAGAAAACAATCTAAAGACTAAAAATAATTTGAGAAACAAGAACAGTGTCACTTAGAACAAAGATAAATACAGTAAAAAAAAATCAGATAAACTGCTATCTTTTTTTCAAGAAAGCTTTAAAAATAGTTTTTAGCTCAATTTAAACTAGTAAAATGATTTTAAAAAATAGTTTTTGATTACGTGTCAACTGAAATGAGATAGTTATATATAATCCAATCTAATAGTTTTAACAAATTAAAATCGATTTATTCAATTAAAATAGAGCCTTCAAAGAAATCAATAAGAGTTTTAATAGATTAAAATTACAGTTAAATATGTTAATTTCACTTACAAATAAATTTGAATAAAATTCTTATATAACTTATCACTAGAAAAGGGATAAGAATTATGAGTCAGATTTTAAGTATCTAACCTTAATGTGTTATTTGCTTAACAAAATTCACCCAAGAATTGAGATTTCTTTTAAGTGTTCTAGATTTTCTTTTTATCAAAATTCGTATAAGAAAATATTAGACTAGAGAAGAGTGAATTGTGTAAGAAAAGTTAATTAAATCAACCTTTCGGTATATACTGATTAGAAAAACTCATTGTGCAGTTCAACATGGAAGATTTCATAGATGAAAGAAACAAAGTTCTCATAAGAACGGGCGTTGGAAAGACGAGAGTTTGCTCTGTCAAAATTACGTGACGTTGCGGAAAGTAATTTAGAAAGCGTGGGAGTTGAAGAGATGTAGGACAGTGGTACGCTGAAGAGAGTGAGCGTAGAAGATCTTAAACCTAAATAAAGCGTAGAAATTGAGGGAAGCAATATTATGAGGAAGAAGAGCATCGGGTACATAACTCGATTTACTTTAGTGGAAGGATCCCTTTCCCAACTCATAAATCAAAATCAACCAATGAAAACCTTCTGCTGCCTGTTCCTTTCACACGACAGGTGTCCTTCTCCTCCTCTTTTCCCTCCTCCACTCTTTCGTTCATGGGCCATTGTCCGAGAGAGAGTGAGTGTGATGGCTATGACTCAACCAACCATGAGGCTCATGAAGAATTCGTACCTGTGTAATCATGTCTGCTGTGAGAGAGAGAGAGAGCGAGAGGGGAAAAGTGAGTCATGCATCCAATCCAATGAGTTCATGAGTAATTTATATTTTAAGGGAATTTTATTTTGTACAGTGAGAATGTATAGCGTTTAATTTAGAGTTATTTTTAATATAATTTCGGTTTATGATTACATTTAATTAAACTTAAACCATATATTTTTCAGCCTAGTTTTGTACAACAAATTCAGATTATTTAGGCTAAATTACTGTAGTGGTATAACACTTCAAATCAACGGTTTAAATTTAATGAAACATAAATTATAAATTACGTATACTCTCATATGTTTATATATGCATATTATTATTAAACTGAAAAATCAGACTAATATTTATTATAATATCTAATTTTCATGATAATCTATCTATCTTTTTTAGTATAAAGTTCATTAATGAAATAATTATATATATATATATATATATATATATATATATATATTTAATTAAGTATTAGTTACTCTTTATTTCTAACTTTGATATTAAATTTTTTATTGAGTTTCACTCATGTATCGTTAAAACTTAAATATCTTATTAAATTTTTTAATTTAATATTTATATAATACATAAACAACTTAATAATATTCTATCAATTACCACCTATCCACACATACACATCATTCATACAATAATATATTTTGTGATACACACGTTCTTAATCAAGTACATAATATAATATATACGAGTGATGAAAAAAATTAATATTTAACTAAAACAACCAATCACAATTAATTTAAATTCAAAAATTAAATTATAAAATAAACAAATAAATTCTCTTGAGATATAATTACGTCGTTTGAGCAACAACATCCTGTTTTCAACATCATCTTAAAGTTTGAGTAGATCTCAAAGCTTATGCATCATCTCAATATTTAATTGTTATCTCAACTTGAAAGATACTTTAAGGAATGAGAGAGAACTTGATACTACCTCTTATATGATCAAAAGCAAAAACGTAATTTAAATTACTAAAAAGTGATAAATATGAGAAGTGAATTAAACTAGAAATTAAAGATGGTGCATTTTGATTAGCTATAAGAGTTATGGTGTTAGAGAACTTCTACATAAGAGTTATGGTGTTAGAGAGCTTCTACGTATATGTGCAATAAGTTACTCAACAAATACGATTTTAGACGTTGATATATAGCTTTTTGTCTTCAATTATTACTTCTATTAAATTAGGTGCTGAATTTCTAGCTTATGTTGACTGTTACCAATTTTAGTGTATATGTTAGTTAAAGTTATAATATATTTAACGTTCATTACTTGACATTTGTTGAAAACTAATTTGTTTTTATGATATTTTACTTCTAACATAGATTTTGTTGAGATATCAAAGGTCTGTGCATGATTATTGTTTTCGTATAAATTTTGTTGATGTTGTCTCACCGTGGTTTACCTTATCAAAATTTTCACCAAGAAATCAAGCATGACTTTTAATGTTTCTTTCTTTATCAATTTTCACATCTTAGTATAACACACATTTTATCATATAAAATTCGTTTTAATAGAATAAAAGAGACCTCTTAATACATGTATGGTTAAGACTTCTAAAAAGTAAGAGAAAGAAGAGCATGAATGAATAAATTATATAGCTAGAAAACAAAAAAAAAAGAAAGAAATAGTGAAGCATTTTAAAGGAAAAAATAAGAGAAAAAAATTAGAACTTTGAAAAAATAAATAAAACAAGTAGAACTCTTAAAAGTAGAAATTGGAGGGAAGCAATTTAAGAGAAGCTCCATGGAGCTCTCTAGGTGTTACATCACATGCACCCATGTTCAAGGATTGCTAAGTCATCTTCTGTAATTACATTTCATGTATTTATCAAGTGCAACTTCTTAATTTTTAGGAGATTAGTTTAGTTTAATCCTAGTTAACTTTTGCTAATTTTTGTGATTTCTTCACACTCTATTTAGACTTCACTTAACTCTATATAAAAGAGTGATTACCATTGTACAATTATAGAAGGAAATGAATGAGAAATAGCCTTTGAGGTGTTTGGAGAATTTGAGAGTGTCTCTCTTTTCTTTCTGGAGAAGTTTTCTCAAATGATACTCTTCATACATTCATCCTTGGAGATTCACCCTTAAATGTATTTTTCCACTCTTCTACTCTTCAATCCATTTTTAATTTCATTTTACATTATTTAGTTGTTTCTTTCATTCATTTTCTACATTGTCAAGTGCTTATAAGTGTCATTGCATTGGTTGAATTTTGTTCTCTATCTCTTAAAGAGTTGATTTAGATCCTAACTCCAAGAAATCATATCACCTTTAGTAAAGATTTTTAAATAATTCTAAAACTAGTCAAGGTTTTTAAATAATTTTAATTGATTGATTCAATAAAACAATTTATTAAATTATTCACATAAAAACATTTTAATATACTAATATTATCTTATAACCAAGACAATTCAGAATAATTTTGAATAATTTTTTTTAAGTAAATCAGAATCAAACAAGTCCTAAAAGAAGTCATATGAATTAAAGACTAAATATAATACTAAAACACATTTAAGTATTATATATTTTTTTTCTAATGCTTCATTCATTAGATTCATTAAATACATCAATATCAACAACTCTAACAATGTAAAACCAAACAATTCACATACCAACTACTTAACTCACACAAAGTAAATAAAAATAAAAAAAACATAAAGAAACTAAATAAAAATTAATACAAATTAAAAGTTAGATAGGATTTGAAAATTGTCTCATCAATATAATATGTGATCATCGTCATTACTACTTTAATTATGATAATTTGCACTAATAAATTATATTATATCTTTTTAACATCACTTCAATTAAATACTCATGACTTCATTTATATACTCATGATGTTATATTATTATCTTCTAAAAAATTTCACATAATGAAACATAACAGGATACACAACATAAAGAACTCCAATAATAGAATTATCAATTCACAAATAAAAATAATTTAATATATACTACAGGAAAATATATTAAAAATAAATTATATTAATTTTTAATTACTATTTGATAATCATAAAGTAAATTAACTATAGTATATTAAAATTATTATTTATAATTTTAAATTTTGCCAAATAATAAACTTTAAAAGATATAATAGTTATGAATAAATTAATTAATATAAATACAAATATTGTAAATATAATGTAATTAACACAAATACGGATTGAAATGTATTTTATGTAATTTTGAAATTTGTACTAATATATATATGTATATATATATATATATATATATATATATATATATATATATATATATTATATATATATATATATATATATATATATATATATATATATATATATATATATATATTATATACATATATATATATATATTATATACATATATATATATATATATTTAAAAAATATCATTTAGTAAAATCAATACAAAGATGAAAATAATTTCATATTTATTATATAAAATATATTTAAAAATATGTTAATGAATTTCTAATTACTAATCAATAATAAACAATTATTAAATATAATATAATATAATATAATAAAATTATTATTTATTTATTTTCAAATAAAATAAACAATAAAATTTAATAAAATAATTTTTAAGTAGCATAAATAATTATTGTATAAGTAAAAATATTAAAAAAAACATGAGGATTATGCGTGTATTATCAACTAGAAGTAAATGTATATTTAAATTTAAAGTATATATTTAACAAAAAAATATCATTTAATAAAATTAATATATATATATATATATATATATATATATAACTTCACATTTATTTTATAAAAGTATATTCAAAAGTAAATTATATAAATTTATAATAATTATTTAAAAACTATAAACTACATTAAATATTATATAGTAAATTATTATATATTAATTTTAAATGAAAATAAATTATACAAATTTTTTGAAATAATATTTAAAACACTTTAATTATATAAAATAAAAATAATAAAGATAAATTGGTTAGCATAATTTGTGGATTAGATTATATTTTAAGTAATTTAAAAAAATAAGAACAATATATATACCCACACACACATTATCAACAAAAAGTAAATACATATTTAAATTTTAGCATATAAATATAAATTAAATATTTAATAAATAATTATCACTAAGTAAATCAATATATAAATGAAAATAAATTTATATTTATTATATAAAAATTTAGTTAAAAATAAAATATATAAATTTTTAATAATAGATTAAATATAGTATACAAAAATTATTATTTACGAACTTTAAATTATAATAAATATAATTTTTTTAATAAAGTAGTATTTTTAATAAAATAATAACTTTTAAATAACATATACTATATTAGAATAAAATAACTATACAAATGTAAATACTGTAGAAGTAAAGTAATTAACATCAATATAAGGATTGAATTATATTTTTAAAGTTATTTTGAAAATTTTTCTGAGTACGATTTACATAAAGAAAAAAAAATTGTGAAAGTAAAAAAAATAAGCTACAATTTTAGGTTAGAGAGTAAGAATAAGATAATCAACATTGTTATACTAATTTATATTCAATTATGATATCAACTAGTCTAGTTCCTTAATAAAGAATGACGTTTCACTATTTTTGAACAACCCAGATAATTACTTTTTAAGTAATTATTTTTATTAAAAAAATTAAGAGTACTAATTTATCTTTTGAATCATAGAAAATATAGTTTTATTTATATTATTTGATATATTAATTTATTGTATATTTTACTTAAAATATAAATGTATTGAGTATATTGTACGTATAAATTTTTTAAAAATCGTATATTTTTTTATATTTAAAATTTTCCTATATAAAAATATACAACTTTACTATTTATTAAATTTAAACTAAATTTTATTATAAATATAAATACAAATATAATATCATTTTTGTCAATATATATATATATATATATATATATATATATATATATATATATATATATATATATATATATATAAATAATATAATTTTTATATATATATATATATATATATATATATATATATATATATATATATATATATATATATATATAAATGTAAATTGTCTTTTTAATATTTGAAATATACTTTTTTTTATGAATTTTGCATAGAGATAAAAAAAAGGTTATTACTAAAATGAATTAAATCAATTGTAATTGAATCAAATCGGTTGCGAAACAATTTTTTTTACCTATTAATATTCAATTTTATTTATAGGAATATCAACACATAATGATATAAATAACATCCATTTACTGCAAAAATTTGTAATATCAATTGCCATATTTAATGCAAAGTGTGGTATTGAAGAATTAAACAAAACAATATTTTTTTTACCTATTTTTTTATCAAAAATAGATTTGGTTGACAGTCGATTTCTATATTAACGTTTACTTATTTTGAGGTTAGTAATTTAACATCAAATTTAAAATCCAACGAATCATTAATTGGATTTGGATCCATGACATTAAGATATGTTTGGATTAGGAGAATGAATTTGAGAAAGTGAATTTGAGATTAAAATGAGTGGAAAGTTTAGATGTTTTGAATTTAAAGATAGATATTAAAATTTGAGTAAAAAGTTTATGAAAATTTATGAATGATGTGATAGATATAATAATATTTTAATATAATAAATTATAAATTTATTTTTAAAATTTAAAATAAAATAAAATTTATTTATTTAATATAATTACTAATATTTTAAAAAATTTATGAAAATATTAAATTAATATTTTTTTAAATAAATTTATTTTATTATAAAATATATTAATTTATTAATTAAAAGGGTTAATATTTTAAAATATAAAATTAAAATTTTTAAATATTTTTAATAATAAATTTAAATTTAATTATTATTTCATAATAAAAAATTATTATCATATAATTTATTTTCATTTTAAATATTTATATTTTTTAAGTAAATTACAACTATATTTATATTATTATTAATTATTTTACTAATAATATTATATAACATTTTTGTTATAAACATTTATGTAATATTTATTTATTAATTATTTAGCTTTTAAATATTATTAGTATTTTATTTTTATAACTATCTTAATTTTATTATTAATTTAATAATAATTACTATTATATTATATAATTATTATATTTATTTAATTATAATATAAATAAAAAGTATTAAAAATAAAAGTTAATTATATAAAAAATACAATAAAAATTTTGAACTTTCGTCGGAAATCATAGTTCACATACGAGGAAAGAAGAAGCTAAATGATTTATCTCGATGTGTGTTATTTATTAATATTTTATGTCTCGGGTTTTTAACTTTCACCCCAAATCTTGCATGTTTAGTTTTTTCGCAAATCGGTCTATTGAAACCAACATACCATAAAAGAAAATAAAACGGAAAGTTGAGGATGTGAGTATAAAGAATAGATGAGATAAAATTTTGAAAGGATGTGTAAGATGAAAAAGAATTTTGATGGAGAAAAAATAAGAAAATATTAGAAGGTTGACTGCGTCAGAAAAGTAACCCTGATCCTACGTATAGTTGCAATTTTATCATCCAAATAATTTAAATTCTTGAATTCAAAACTTTAACGTTACCATTTTATAATTATAAAACTATAATTTAACCATAAAATAAATAAAAATTTATATAAAATATTATGTAAGTATGCCTATTTTTACTATTTCAGATATACTAATATTTCAATAAATAGTTTTATTATAGAAATATAGCCGTAGTCTTATTGAGAAACCAAATAAAAAAAGTTTATCTTTTATAAATCTTCTTCAATCTAGCATGATATTGGTGAGTGGTATGATATGAGTGCTATGTATGTAACGAAAAATAAATTTACTTCTAGAATGATAATTGGTGTTTTATTATTTATATCTTCGAGTAGTTGTGGTTTCTAGTAATGATAATGATAACTTACTTCTAGTTATACATGCTTGGGATGATAATATTTTGTTTATACCATTCTCTTTGCAGACTATGTTAGATTGGATAATCTTTAAAACTTGATTCTCATTGAAATATTTGATATACCTAATTGGACTTTGAATATCCTCATTTAGAAAGTGATGAGAACTTTCTTTTTCAATTCTTATAATTTCTCCGAGTGTGAATGTTTGATTGGGTGAATTTTATTTCACCTGCTAAAACTCTTGTTTTGATTAGGATGTTCAATTTAAAGATATTATTGTGTGCTTTATATGTTTTTTTTGTGAGCATCAAGAAGAAAGTACTTTGTATATATGTTTTTTAGTGCAACTTTATTCTTCAACTTTGGTTGTGACTTCAATAGCTTTTGTGGTTTGGTCATTTTCACATTAATGATATTTTAACAACTTTTTTTAGGTTTGGTTTTTTTCATTTTAATGATTTTTTTTAGTTTCTTAAAGTTGCATGAATTCCTCTTGTGAACAAAATTCATTTGGAAATGTTAATTATATTCTTTTGATGTGGTAGATAATAAGAAACCATTTTATGTTTTAACAAAGTTTGAATTAGATATGGCTATACACAGTAATCAATGGTACATCAAATTATCAAGTATCTCCTCTAAAAAAAAAGTTGAAATAATTATATTACTAACTTTATTATTTTGAAGTTCTTTGATATCCAAACAAGACTTAAAGAAAAGAAACTAAGCATCTCTATGAATTATTTGGAAGATGTTTAATGTTAGATGAATTAAAATAAATACTAATGGAGTTGTTAGAGGATTCCCTGAGGATTTCCTGATCATGTTATTTGTGATGTCCATTTTCATATATATATATATATATATATATATATATATATATATATATATATATATATATATATATAAACAATGTTGGTAAACTAAGTGAGGTAATTCAAGTTTTGTCTACGACTAAACATATTACATCATTCTCTTGTAATTTTTTTTGTTTACCTTATATCATCTAATGAAATCAAAATTATATAATAATTACCTTAACATAATTAAATAAATTGTATTGAATTGATGGTTCTTCTTTATATAAGTGATACGAAAGCTTTTACATAATAGTTTCATTTACATACTAAGATAGAGGTTGAAGTTGAACTCCTAATTCATACTTCTACTTCGTCTCCTCCGCCCAGGACCCTTGCCTGTGACTCTTCTTGACCATGATGGTGTTCAGGATATGTTGAGCAATTTCTTAGGTCCTTCTTCTTTTCTGCGGCTCCTTTTACTCCAATTTGATGGAGTTCAGTCAGAGTTGAGTCATCCAGCAAAGTTCTTTGTCACTCTCATTTAATAAATCCTTCTAAAGACTAGGCCAAGATATCATTCCTTCACTTGTGTCCCTACAAAGTTTTTAGAGGATTAGGCCGAGTCACCATCCCTTAAAGGATTAGTGAACTTCCCTTTATTTGTTTATTTTGTAATTCATACATCACAACAATAGAAATAGGAAAGTGGGATTGTTTGGAAGTTTCGAAGCAGAGCTTCCTTCTTAATTCTTTTTCTCACACAAGTTTTTTTTCTTACTTTTCTTTTCACTATTCTCTTGTATGTTGTGAATTCTCAAACACTCTATTTATAGAGAGGTCATGCATTTCCTCAAGTCACAACAATGATGTATTTTATGAAACAAAAGAGAAGGTATAATCAATCACAACAACATTCAAAAATAAATTTAATTAACGTATTCATAGGAAAATACTGTAGCTGTCCTAGAGTCAAAGTTCAAATGATCGAATTCTCCACATGTACTAGTTCTAAAGGAATTTAAAAAATCAATGCAATTCGGCTTTCAAACTAGGAAACACACTATTATTATGAACAATCCACACTAAAATCATAGTACAAAGTGTATATTCATGATTTAGCAGCGAAATCAAAGTATAGGAATGAGAAATTCAAATGAAATAAACTCCGTGGATAATATTAGGATTTTGAGGTGCAAAGTGTAAACAGAAATTACATAACAAAGATGAAAGAGAACCATAAACAAACTAATAACTATTTTTACAAGTTGACAAGAGTAAGAAAGAATACCTAAGAATAAGTTAAACCGATTTTCGAATACTTAGAATAAGTCCTATACTACATGAGCAAATTTTAAAACTTCTTGATCCTACCTGTAAATTAAATTGTATTTTTGTTATTAATTTATCTTTGAATTATTAGAGGAAAATGGATAAAGTATATTAAAAAAAATTATGATAACTTAAAGATCACTAATATTTTATTAGAAAAACAATCTTATAGCCTTATTAATTTTAAAATTGAAAATATACTGAATTTCAAGTGATTTGAAATTTTTCAATAATAAGAATTACCTCTCTAATTTTTCATTTCGTTCGATTTCGATACAATATTTTTTTTATGAATATAAATTTGGTTTCATTCCTCATATTTTTATGTAATATCATATAATTATTATTTTTTGGAATATTACTATGATTGAAATCTCAAAATTTATAGTAATATTAATATATACGTACTTTCATTAAAAAATGTAATTATCTTCTCGTCAAAGTTCACAGAAATATTAATATATACGTTTTTTTATTAAAAAAATGTAATCCTCTTCTCGATTATTGCTCAAATGATCTTAAAAAAAGAATTTTTTTGTTGTGTTCTCCTTTTTGCATACAAATATTTAAAACTTAAAAAAAATGAAAAATTTATAACTAAAAATTAAATACGAAAGTTACGCGTAAAAAAAAATATTGTAAAAAAAAATATGACGTAAATTTAAAATGTGTATTTGCTGTTTTTGGTCTGGGATTTTGTTTGAAATAGGAAAAGAGTGTGTTAGTTGAAGGAAAAGATAAAGTGGGAGAGAGTAATGGTTGTTGTGGGCAAATAGAAAGGGTGCACGTGTGGTGGTGATGTGACAGAAAAGTGATTTGCACATCGAAGACGAGAATATTGTGGTGTTCTGCTCCCTGCAAAGAGGCCACGTACCCCCTCTCTTTCCAGGAGTGCTGCACACCCTCTCCTCCCTCATTGGCTCCTCCCCATCGCCGTGGGACCAATCACAACGCCCCCATCTACGCCCCCCAGATACGCCACTTTTCCCACACATTTTTTAAACTCTCTCCTTATTTTACTATTTCTAACCATTCACTTCTTTTTTTATATCCTTTTTTTATCTTACTTCCAAAATTTACAACCCCTCCCCCACCAACAACTTTCTTCAACATCATTACATCATGACTTTCTAATTTAACATGTTATAAAAATATCCTAATACTATAATTTTCCATTATCTAAAATAAGTATGGCAAAACTAATGACATGTTAAATATATTCTATCGACATTACCTTTTCTTTCAAAGTATAGCATTTTTTTTGTTTCAATATACTAAATACATATTTTAAAAAAATAGTTTTTAGTTACTTCATATATCTATATGCATACCATACACAATATGGTCAGAAGACATCTTATTATGAAAATACGGTGTTATTAAAAGAAATACATGTTTAGAAATTAATAAATAATATGTGTTATATATGTAGATATTAAGATAATAGTGTATTTTTATAAACATTTAAAATATTGTTAATATATTTAAGGCATTTGTCCTTTTGAAAAGAGATAAGTAACAAAATACTAAATTTGCTCCAATCACCTTCACTCTGTGTTCCCCTGTTACCCTAGACACGTGGCGCTTGCTCACCCAGCCACCGTGCTGCCGTTATCATTATCGCTTCCGCTCCATCTCTCAGCACCGAACCCAAAAGAATCGCTAGAGAGAGAAACCAGGAGAGAGAGAGAAAGAAAGATCTAACTCTCGCTTTCGCTCGCTGTTGTTGCCTCCCTCCGTGACCGTGATGGACGGTGGAGATGTCTGGAGCGTGGCTGCCTGTGCCGACGCCAACGCCGCTTCTCACGTCAACAGAATAATGCTTCGCTTCCGCCCGATCGCACCCAAACCCGTCGCCGGAAGTTCCTCCACCGCCGTCTGCGGCGGAGGCGGAGAGGTAAGCCAGAGTAGCCATGTGTCAGTCCTCGGAAAGAGACCGAAGAGGAAGTACGTTAGGATTCGGAGGAACAGTGGATACGTGAGAAAGAATAGTAGTAGTAGTAGCGTTAACGGTAACGGTAACGATATCGATAAGTCGACGGACGTGGCGGTTGTAACGTTGCAGTTGATGCCGGAGAAGGAGGCGCCGGGAGGAGGGTCGGCGGCCGGAGATTCGTGGTGTAAGAACGTCGATCTTGACCTAACGGTGGAGAAGATTCAGATCGTGGAGAATCGGAATCCGAAGGCGCCGTGTGCGACGGCGGAGGAAGGAAAGGGAGGCAAGGGTTCAGATCTTGTAGCAGCGGACAAGGTGGCGGAGTCGTGGGTGACGGTGGAGAGCGTGATAAGCACGTGCATGGGATATGGAGGAGGAATAGGTTGTACGGACCCGGAGAAGGTGAGGGCCCTAGAGAGCGACACGTGTCCAGGGTTTGTGTGCGACGGAAGCTTGAGGGTGCGGTGGGTGAATGAGGCGTACAAGAGGATGTTGGCGAGCGAGAATATCGTGGTGTGGTTGAAGGTGAAGGATAGCGCTAGTGCTGCGTGGTGGTGCTATTCTCACCCGGCGTTCACCTGCGGGGTGAGGTTGCAGTACACGTGGCGGAACGAGAAGTGCACGAAGATGGTTCCGTGTGATGTTTGGAGATTGGACTGTGGCGGGTTTGCATGGAGGCTAGACGTGAAAGCTGCGCTGAGTTTGGGTCTCTGAAAAAAGAAAAAAAAAAAAAAGAA
>Ga0209700_101345_pt1 | contig 50559 bp, 29 predicted proteins | sample SiratroredBW_FD_187528 | JGI IMG/M metagenome (GOLD analysis project Ga0209700, IMG submission 187528) | Root nodule microbial communities of legume samples collected from California, USA - Siratro red BW (SPAdes) (version 2) | ecosystem: Host-associated > Plants > Roots > Nodule | place: USA...
AGAGAATAGGAATGGTAAGAAATAGATTGAGATAAAAAAGTTAAAAAATTTACTAAAAAGGAGAATATAAATAGTAAGAGATAGATTAAAATAGTAAAGTTAAGAAATTCATTTTCATTGGATCTATGATGAATTGAAATAATTATTTTGTATTAACCTATTTTATGTGAAAATAATATGTATATATATATATATATATATAGATGAAACCTCAACTATTTTTTAAGGTTATGAAAGGTCACATGTCTTGGTTGGGTAAAGGCTTATGGTTTTATACATTTAAAATAATTTCAATGCTTTTTTTGTAAATTTAAGATTTAATTTAATGGACATTAAAGAGAATCAATTTGTGCATTAATTATTAATTAAATTGATAGAGAGAGATTACGTAAACAGAATTAAGGGAATTTAATATCATTTGACTGTTACAAAATATATATATATATATATATATATATATATATATATATATATATATATATATATATTATTAATTTTGTGAGATTAATGATATGATAGATTTGTAATTAACCAAGTGATGAAATCTTTATATTTTGTTTAATTTTAGATTAATAATAATTTTTTATTTTAATATGGGATTACTTGTGTGATAGATTTGTAATTATCAAAGTTATCAAATATTTATGATTTATTTAATTTTAAATCAAAGTTAATCTTTATTTCAATTACCCATATAATGGATATATATTGGATACTAAATTATAAATAATTAACTTATGGATTAATTGAAATTCATTAAGATATTTATGGATTATTCAATGGTTTATTAGTTTTTTTTTATAATTAATGGACATGATTGTTGATAATAGATACCCTTTATATATCCAAGAATAATAAGTTTTTCTAATTAATACATATGTCTTGTCCAATAATGATAATTTTATTAACATTATTATGTTTTTTTATCAATGCATACCCAAAGAAGAACATTAATATACATATAATGTTTCATTATAATTTGTATTCAACATTTAATATATGACTTAAAGTATTAACGTTTACCTATATGGTTATCTATATATACTTTAAAAATTATCATGTATTTATTGAATAAGGTTACTAGTAGGAAAATTCAAAGGACACTTTTAAATTGTAGAGAGGTAGCAAAACTCAGTTTGAGATACTACATGTTTCGAGTTATCAAGCAAAAATTATAATATTCATTTATTGTCTCTGCTTTGTATTTTCTGTTTCTTGTTTTCCATTTCGTTAGTCGCAGTGTTGAGTTCAGCATGAAATATAACTTCGCCACGTGTGCAATATGTGGGCCCATGAAGCAAATCCCAACCTTTTACTGGCACCAGTACTTACTTCGAAGAAGATAATAGCAGACACCGCAATACTTCTGTCATGTCTTCACTCAGCTGTTGGTTTCTAATTTTCGACCACTTTTCCTTTACTTTGCAGGTTAAGATCTAATTAATAAATAATTTAATTCAATAACTTAATTAATGCGAAATATAATTATAGATTTTAATGTGATTTAATAAAATCATAAATACAGGAAATTATTTATTTTAAATAATTGATGGTAACTAAATTTAATAAAAGTTGACAAAAAGATAAAATAAAATTAGAATTTGTTTTTCTTTTTTTAAATTCTCCATAATTGACCATTTAAAAAGAGAATAGGAATGGTAAGAAATAGATTGAGATAAAAAAGTTAAAAAATTTACTAAAAAGGAGAATATAAATAGTAAGAGATAGATTAAAATAGTAAAGTTAAGAAATTCATTTTCATTGGATCTATAATGAATTGAGATAATTATATATATATATATATATATATATATATATATATATATATATATATAGATAGATAAAACCTCAACTATTTTTTAAGGTTATGAAAGGCCACATGTCTTGGTTGGGTAAAGGCTTATGGTTTTATACATTTAAAATAATTTCAATGCTTTTTTGTAAATTTAAGATTTAATTTAATGGACATTAAAGAGAATCAATTTGTGCATTAATTATTAATTAAATTGATAGAAAGAGATTACGTAAACAGAATTAAGGGAATTTAATATCATTTGACTGTTACAAAATATATATTATTAATTTTGTGAGATTAATGGTATGATAGGTTTGTAATTAACCAAGTGATGAAATCTTTATATTTTATTTAATTTTAGATTAATAATATTTTTTTTAATATGGAATTACTTGTGTGATAGATTTGTAATTATCAAAAATTATCAAATTTTTATGATTTATTTAATTTTAAATCAATGTTAATCTTTATTTCAGTTACCCATATAATGGATATAATGGATGCTAAATTATAAATAATTAACTTATGGATTAATTGAAGTTCATTATTGTAAGACATTTATGGATTATCCAATGGTTTATTAGTTTTTCTTACAACTAATGAACATGATTGTTGGTAATAGATACGCTTTATATATCTAAGGATAATAAGTTTTCCTAATTAATACATATGTATTGTTATGGATGTATGCTTTAAAAACTATCATGTATCTATTGAATAGGGTTCCTAGTAGGACAGTTCAAAGGACACTTTTGAATTGTAGACAGGTAGCAAAACTCAGTTTGAGACACTTACATGTTTGGAGTTGTCATGCAAAAATTATAATATACAATTCTCAAGAAAAGAAACTGGATACAAAAGCAATCAATGGATATATCATTCATTATCCAGAAAAATCAAAAGGTTATATGTTTTATTGTCCTACCCATAGTACAAGAAATGTTGAAATTGGAAATTCCCGGTTCCTTAAGAATGGTTAAAGTAGTGGGAATCAAGCTTCATGAAATGTAAAGATTAAGGAAGTTAGAGTACAAGTTCCTTTAACTAGTATCTTTACTTCAAAAATTGTTATTCCTCATGTTGATGATCCAAACAACAATCACAAAGAACAAATTAATGATCCTAAAGTTAATAATGAACCTATAGTAAAACAACCACAAGAAATAGTTTTAAGAAGATCTCAAAGAGAAATTAAATTTTTCATTTCAAATGGTTATGTGGTTTATATCTACAGGAATTAGAAAATGACTTAAGTATTGATAATGATCAAGATTCATTTTCAGAAGCCACTAATGGTGATAATTCTGAGAAAAGTTGAGCTTAAATAATTGGTACAAAATTGTGTATGGGACCTTGTGGAATTGTCACAAGGATGTAACGAAGCTGGGTGTAAATGGATCTTTAAGACTAAGAGTGACTCTCATACCAATATCGAAAACTACAAGGCCTGACTTGTTGAAAAATGTTTTACTCAAAAAGATGGCATTGATAATAAGGAAGACCTTTAGCTTGATCTTTGTTAAATCTTGAAAAATAGCCACAGTTAAAATTTTAATTGATTAAAATTTGATGTTAACTTACTATTTTTCTGCTAGGATAACTGAATATCGTCTAAGTATTGTTGGGAAAATTTTAGTCAACTAAATTGTATTATTAACCTGTTGTTTTTCTATTTACACGCTGCCAAAAAATTTTAATCGACTGTTTTGACATTTTAATTGACTTTTTTCTGGGAGCACGTAAAAATTGAATTTTAGCTTGATGTTTTACGATTTTAATTAGTTGATTTGTGTATACTTTGATGGTTGAGAATTGATCAATAAAAATTCTCATTCTTTCCAAATTGTTTTAAAAAGAATTAATAGCTCAATTCACCCCCTTCTTGAGCTTTAGCCTAAATATTTTTCAACAATTTGTATGGAGAGTGGGTTCTTGAAAATTAATCAAGTTGATCCAAAATGGATGAAAACAAACTTCTGTTTGCAGAGGGAACCTCAGTCAATAGGCCACATATGTTTTGTGCTTTGAACTATCAATTCTGGAAAGTTAGAATGAGAATTTTTATGGAATCAATTGATAGAAGTGTTTGGGATGCTATTGTAAATGGTCCTTTTGTGCCTAAATTTGCTGTTGATAATTAGTTTGTTGATAAACCTTGGTCTGACTAGACTGATAGTGAGAGCAAGAAAGCTCAATATAATTGGATTGCTAAGAATATAACTACCTCATCGCTTAATCTTGATGAATTTTTTAAGGTATCACAATGTGCATCTGTGAAAGAAATATGGGATACCTTAGAGGTCACATATGAAGGCACAAGCGATGTGAAAAGACCAAGGAAGCATGTTTTGATACAACAATATGAGCTCTTCATAATGAAGTCAAGGGAGACGATTGTGGACATACAAAAGAGATTCACTCACATTGTAAAAGATTTGATAGGTCTAGGCAACGTGTTTGACAAGGAAGAGTTAAACATAAAGATTTTGAAATGCTTGGATAGAAGCTAGCAACTGAAGGTCACAACCATTTCAGAAACAAGAGACTTCACCACCTTAACCAATGCAACATTATTTGGGAAGCTCAGAAAACATGAACTGGAAATGAACAGACTGAACGAGCAAGAGCATGGTGAGAGAAAACAAAAGGGTATAACACTCAAGTTTGCGGTTCAAAAAGAGGACAATAATGATGACACAGAGACTTTGACACTGCTTACCAGAAAATTTAGCAAATTTCTGAATAAAATGGGAAAGGACAGAGGTCAACCATAAAAGAGGTATACAAAAAAGGTTCATAATTCACCTAACTTTACTTGTTTCGATTGTGGTAGGCAGGGAGATATAAAAATCGAGTGTCTGAATCAGTCGCATAAAGTTAAAGCCCATAAGAAGAAGTATGGGAAGAATAAAAGGAAGAGAAAGGCATACATTGCTTGGGAGGATAACGGTACTGCCTCTAGCTCTTTATAAGAAAAAAAGGAGGAAGCAAATCTTTGCATTATGGCTGGATATGACACAGCTAGAGCAATGTAAGTTCTAGTATTTCCCTAACTCATGAGGAGGCTAACTGTTTAGCTCTTTCCATCAATAGACTTAAGGGACTAAACAGTTGGCTTGAAAATAAAGTAAGTGAATTAGAAGAAGAGTTAATGAACTTAAAAACTGATTTTGAATGTCTTGAGATGATCCATAATAACTCTTCTTGTGATTTTACCAAAGTAGTTAAAGTGACCAATTGTGATAACTGTGAAGTTTTGAAAGAAAAGGTGAAATACTTTATTAAAACAGTTTCAAAATTTTCTATGGGAATTGCCAATTTATATGCATTGCTTGACTCGCAAAATTGTGTTTTTAATAAAGTAGGCATCAGTTTCCAATATGGTTTTGAAAAGAAAGTTAAGAAATTAAAAAAAAAAACTAATTACAGGTAAATTAACTTCACCTTTTGTCTCTTACTTCTATTGTATGGAAAGATGACACACGGTTAGACATTGTAGAGTGAGATTACATTATTTACCAAAAGGCCTTGTAAAGTGGGTTCCTAAGGGTACCATTAACAAAACTAGACTCAAGTTTAACATGGGACCAACTCTTGTACCTTAAACTATATTGCATAGACTTTGGACAGCCAAGAAGCAACTGTGGTACCTAGATAGCATTTGTCTGAAGCACATGTCAAGATATGCTTCAAAATTTATTAACTTAAAGAGGAGACAGGAAGGCTTTGTGACTTTTGGAGATAACAATAGAGGGAGAATCCTTGGTAGAGGTGATGTCAGATGTTGTGTTGGTGGATGGGTTGAAGCATATTTTGGTAAGTATTAGCCAAATGTGTGATAAGGGCTACGAAGTCACTTTCAAACCAAACTTGTGCCTCATATCCAAGCATCAACATGTCAAACCTTGCTTATTGGTAAAAGGGTAAACAAGAATGATGATTCATGGCTCTGGCATAGGAAGATTGCTCATATACATATGCATCTTCTTAATAAACTTGTTTATAAGAATCTAGTAGAGGGACTACGTACACTCAAGTTCGAGAAAAATAGAGTCCCCTATCATATTAGTTGTAAGCTATAACCGATGTAATATTTTTTTTCTAAAAAAATAAATTAATAGGTTGATAAATCTCTAATCCATACTAGAAAACACAACAAAAAGTTTTATAATCTTTTGGCAAGTATAAATATGTGAAATAAAAGCCTGAAACCTAAAAAATATGGGTAAAAAATACTAAAAAAATAAAAAAGTAACAGTAATCAATAGAATTTTGAAAAATCCAGAGACCTAACCCCCTTTGTTGCCTCCTTTCGATCAACTTTCATTTTTGGAGCGTCACAATCCAAGATCTCTATCAAAAGTTATGACCACTTGAATTTTCACCTTAAATTTTGTAAAGTCAAAATTTATTATAAATTATACAATGTAAGAACTCTAGTGACAAATATGCACTAAAATAAGCTACCACTAAAAAATTTGGATCAAAACAAATTTCAAACCATTTTTAAGTAATTTTACAAGATCACTAACTTATTGCAAAGAGAAGTCGTAGAGGTAGAACTAGTGTTGACAGTAGAGATAAGCTCACACGTTGCTATGACATCTTTAATAATCTATGACATCAACGTAAACACGAGTTAAACAAAGTGGAGAAAGGCTACCAATGAAAGACCAAATGTGAGCAAAAACAATAACTGAAAGAAGTAGGAGAGAAGGAAGTGCAAGCAACAAGAGAGGAGTAAGTTAGCAGTAAAGGAGAGAGCGCAAGCAGCAAAAACTCTCAGTGATGCATGAAAAAGACAAATGACAAAAGTAGTGAAAGTGTTAGCTTAAAAATGCACTTATTACATTGGTTGCTAAAATAACTGCTATAATAGGATATTTATTGCATCGACTGTATAAATAACTGATGTAATAAGTTTGCGCCAAAATATATTTTTTTAATTGTGTCACTTTCTACATTGGTTGAAACTCACAACCAATGAAGAATGGGTCTATTACATAGGTTTAAGGGATAACCAATGCAATATATTTTTATTTATTTATGAAATTGCCACCATGTTTTTGTTTACAACAGTTCCCTTGTAACTAATATTGTATCTTATTGTAAAATCACCTTTTTCTACTAGTGACTTTTGATTTTAAGGCTTTCTTTTAATTTTCTTAATGTTAACTACTTTATCTTGTGTTGAAGAAGTTTCATTCGAAAAGGATTGTGTAGTGCATCGAGATAAGGTTATGGCTAGGAGAAACTTGACTTTTAAGGTTGTCCATTAAGACCACCTCTCTTTATTGGGAATATTTCTAGTGTGCTAACCAATATCTTCTGCCCTTGAAAATTCTTATACAGGTTTAAGATTTAAGTATCCTTCTTACCATAGTGTCAGTAACTTAAGTGAATATCCAAAAGGCTTGAAACAATTATCAAAAGACTTAAGTCATTAAAGCTATGGAGAAAATAAGAAGAAATTTTGAGAGAGAAAGAGAAAATCGAAAGAGAAGTCTAAGTTGCCATTCTAGATAAAGACCTTAAATTCTTAAGACATTAAGAAGAAAAATTAAAAAAAAATCAAAATTAGAAGTGGTTCTTTTAGGAGTTCAAAATTTGAAGATCATCACGATGATAGTATACTTTCTGAATTTTAACAGCCCTTTCACCTGAAATTCAACTTAAATTGAGTTCCTATAATGCATTCTTCTTGTTCTTTTTGAAGTCCTTGAAAATGGAAGTATTCTCATATAACCTTATCCAAGGAACCTTTCTAAGATGAGAAGCCTCTAGTTCTAAGTTTCTTTCAAGCAATTTTGAAAAAGTTTGAATAACTTTTAAAGTCGTTCGTTACACCAAAAGGTGCTTCCATCAAATTACCCAAAACACCCAAAGTATGGCCAATTCCAAAGATAAAGGAAACTTCAGAGTATCAATAGAAAATAATAATTGAAAATTTTGTAGAAATTGAATTAGAAATAGAAGCAGTGTCAATAATCTTTTCATTAAAATATAAAAGCTCTTAGACTTCCATCAACACCTGTAATGTTACCTTGTGAAATTAACTATTCTAAAAATAGCAAGTTAAGCCATTATTAAATCCAGTTAAGAATTTGAAGAAATAAATCAATAAAATATTGATTTAAAAAAGATAAACTAAAATATGAATTGATATGAAAATACTTCAAAGAGTGCCAACAAATATGACAAGTTAAAATTAAAGCTCAATTAAGAAGTAAACACATAAAATAAGTCTTAGGAAAAGGTCTAGAGTAGATTATTAAAATCAAAATATAACTAAAAAATATTATTTATATTTTCTTTGTTTCTTAAGTAAGCAAGGAAAGATAAAAACTCAAGGATATTTGCTACTATAAGTGTGAAGGCTTACATCCAAAAGCAAGGTTATGTCTTTTAATAGTTCTTGCTTTTAAACAAAATTTTCTTTTATACTATTTCTCCTTCTTTTGGCTTTTGTTTACTTGTTTTTGTTTGACGACCATATGACTTATATCTTTGAATATAATATACATAATTACTAAACCATGTAATTGCAAATTGTATTTGGATTTTGTATTTATAAACAAGTTCCAATAAATGCCAAATTAGGAGCACCTAAAAGAAGCAAGAAATGTGTTCATATTCATACAAGACATTGGAAACTTAACTAAGAATTTTTTTAAGATCTAATAGCAAATATGAACTCAAAATCATAAAACAAAAGCATACAAACCTATATCAAGTTCTGGGATTCAAGAATATGAAACAAGAAAATTATAAAAGTTAACTACAAGTAGCAGTACATATGAACTACACAAGACTCTATACACAACATATGAACTTCAAAATAAAAATACTTAAATTAAAACACAAACGAACCAAACAAAATAACAAACACTCTTAGAGAAATTTAAAAGCTCACGCGAATATGAATTCCTAGAAGATTATACAATTAAGGTTCAAGGAGATCATGCAAATAATTTTGAACCAAAATTTTTAAGACAAAACCACAATGTATACGAGCAACATTTTTCAAGGTAAGTAATAATTAGATGTGACAACAATGATTAACCAAGAATATTAAGAAATATGCTATCTCTTGAAAAACCCATGCTTTAGATACTAAATGATATATGAATGCATTGCTTGATATGCTTCAGTTCATTAAATTCTTGGATTATGGAAGTTGATAGTGTTTGAAGGTGGAAGAGTGGATGAGATAGGCGCAGTTAGCTTCTAAGAGAAGCTTTGCTAAACCTAGATCACAAGGAAGGACCATTGTGAAAAAAAAAAAAAACTGAGGAGAGTGCTCATATGGTAATTATTGATGGTAATTATTGCGAAAGAGAAAATACAAATTTGCCATCCATTAACTAATAATTCAAAAGTTAAAAAATACAATATAGCGAAAACCCTATTTTTACTGTGTTTGACTATGAATTTCAAGAGTAAATGGGAGGGAAATTCACATTGAATTTTCCATGTACTTCTAGAAAACCAACATCACTCATTGATCCAGTCACATAGGTTCACACTTTGTATGTTTGTCATGTGATACAAACTTCTTGTGCTCCTCATGATTGGCCTAGGGTTTTTATGAAGCTTGGATGAACCTAATTAAAGCCCTAGAAAAACTCTAATATTTATTCACAAACCTAAGCAAGTCAACTATAGACTCTGAAATCGATGTACAAGCAAAAATACGGCAATTGCTTCCTATACCCCACATTTGCTTTTTGCACCCCATCAAACATTTTAATGAACAATGTTGCCCTTGTGATCGAAGAGAAAACGAGAAAAGGGTTTCGTGGTTGAAGTGTTGTAGAGGTGCAGTGCAGAGCAGATACAAAGGGCTTATGGCAGACGAGTGGCGACAAGTGGCGACGATCGATGTTGGAGCGGTGGTGGAGTGGAGGACATTGACAACATTGTGCATTTTAAGCATGTAGAGGTAAGATGTGTTGATTTGTGATTGAAAATTTTGGTGAAGCATTGTGTTGATTTGAATGTATAGATAGTTTGAGGGGTTTTTGCTAGGGTGGTTTCAATTTGAATGTATGTGTATTATCAGGGTGTGGTGGATTTTATGGTTGTTGTGGAGAGGTGCGACAGTCGGGTGGGGTGTTTTTTTTTTTTTTGTTTTGAATTTCAGAAATCTTTTTCCGAAAGAAATTCAGAGAACACTTTCTGAAACTTAATTTCTTTTCAAAGTTTTGGTTCATTTCAGAAAACATTTTCCAGAATGCTAATTCGATTCGAAAAATATTTTTCGAAATATGTTTTCGGAAGTCAATTTTGCATTCTGAAATTTTTTTTGGAAAGTCATTTTTGAATTCTAAAGAACGTTTTCCATAATTGCTTTTGGCACCCAAAAATTCATTTCGAAAAATGTTTTCCGAAAGCCATTTTTACACACCCTAATATTTATTCCAGAATACTAATTCTGGAAGCCAATTTTACACACCCAAGGATAATTTTGGTATTTTAAAGATATGATGGGTGCAGGAAGCAATTGGCCCAAAATAACTAGTTTATATGGCCGAAAACACAAGACCATATCTTATATTACTTGGACAAATTCTTCCTCCACCTCCATACCCTCTTCTTGCACCTCCATAGTGTAAATAAAATTACTCATATTAAAATTGGAAAAGTCAGTATTGTCCTCCACCCTTATCATCCCCCCACCCCACTACCCCTCTTTTTGAACCCTACCATGTCCACCACCATGCTGCCACATGCCATCTCCTGCCGCCGTGTGGAGTGCCCTTGTCCCCTCGCCGCCATCTTGAAGGAGACAACCCCCTTGTACGATGCCTTGATCAGCCACAAGATGTCATGCGCAAACGTCGGGTGGAAGATCGCTAGTGGGACTTCCCGGGCTATGTTGTCGTAGTCCTTGGAAGCTCTTCCTTGAAGAGCTTCAGAATCCCCGCGGAGCTTGTGGAAGAAATCTTGGTCTAAAACCCTCCTCTTGAATCCAATTCCTCCTTGACCACTTTATAATCCTTGCACGAGGCCAGCTCATGTTCCAAGGCTCCCAGCAAGATGTGGCCCTCCATTTATCATGCATGCAACGCAAAAGAGTTGTTGGTGATGGCAAAGGTGAAGGTGGTGGAGAGAGAAGGAAGGGTGGAAGTGATTGGGTTGTTGAAGAGGAGCGTGTCAAAGGAGGAGGTGGGGACAGTGGTGGAGAGGGTGAGGCCGATGAGGCCGTGGCAGAGGAAGGAGTCGCCAACAAGAATGAGAACCGATGACACCCCATCCGATTTATATTTTTTTTAAAATTCAAACCGAATGGGATGTCATCCGGTTGTCATTTTCAAAATGACAACCAGATAACATCCCCATCCGATTGTCATAATGGTACCTCAAGGTCATTTTGGTCATTTCTGATGGAGTACGCCCCAACGACATTAATCAAAGAATAAAGAGGACAAAGAGCCAGAGGGAGAATTAAGAGTTTTCCAGAAGATTGGGCCCATCTCATCCTATTTGGGCTTTTAATCAGCTGCTCGGGCCCAAATACAAACGTGAAAAAAATCCCTTTGGAGAAAATAGAGTATTAAGGAGAAGTCCTCTAATTTGTATAAATTGTTTAGAATAGTTTAGAATAATTTGGGTTTGTATTTGGGCCAAGTAGAATAAATTTGGGCCTTGTATTTTTGGGCCATGTAATGTAAGTTTGGGCCTTGAGGTCCATAAATAATGTTGGGCTTGATCATGAAGTCCAAGTAGCACAAGTAGCTCTCTCCTTGTGCCACTTGTTACCACCTTGTGAGAGCCTTGGAGTGCAAGCTAAGCTTGGGAAGCTTATCATAGAAGCTAGGGTTAGAAGCTTGTCTTATAAGCTAGGGTTAGAAGCTTGTCTTATAAGTTAGGGTTAGAAGCTTATCTTATAAGCTAGGGTTTCTGGACCTAGCTTCTCCCATACCCTACCTAGATAGCTTGCATGGGAAGCTAAGTAGCTCATCCTTTCTTCTATAAATAAGAGGTCCAACAACCTCTCTTGTAGACTTGATTTGAGTAATAGAATGCTGTCAAATTTTCAGCACATTACCTCAAGTTTCACATTGAGTTTCTTCTCTTAGAAGTTAGGAGCTCTCTTTCTTGAAGGTTGGCGCAACCTCCTTTAAGGCTTTCACCATCTACTTCACCATCAACCTCCTTACACGCTTCCTTCCTCGCATTTCCATGGCTTCTGCATCATGAGGAGTTTCATCCACTTCTTTTATTCGGTGCTTCCAGGATTCATCATGCTCAACTTCCATTGAAGCTTGCGCAAGAAGCTTGCGCAAGAAGCTAAGGTACCTAGAAGCTCCTTCATCAATTTCAATATGGGTACTTTGGAAATTAAATTTTTTTATGGGGTGCAAGAAGGAGGTATGGAGGTGGAGGAAGAATTTGTCTATTACTTGGCCATGTAGGAATGCATTGGGCGAAATCTCTTCAGTAGAGGCCCAATCATTGTGATTCTTCGAGCTTGTGATTGGTATGTTGTTCGTTATTCTTCCACCATTTTATTTCTTGGTCGCCATGACCAAATGATTTTCCATCATTTTTGACGCTAGTTTTTGTGCCTTTTAAACTTCTCAAGTCATTATGGTGACTAATAGGACTTGATGAGTCATGGCTAATGGGAAGAAAATGGTTACTGGTGAGTAATTAGTTCTTCGATCTTTGAATTCATCATAAAAAATTAGTTATAAAGACCATCCTTTTCTTCCTAAAACACTTTTCAGAAAACTTTGATCCAACTAGTAGGTTAGAGTTTGGGTCAAATTCCTCTTTCTTTCCTATATATATCTTCAAATCTATTTAAAGTATTGGGTTATTTTAGGATTAGAGAAATGCACATTTTAAACTATGTTGAGATGCTAAATTTAGTTTACTACATTAGTTTCACATTTGCTAGAAGGGATGCTACCTCTTATACATTCATAAATACATATACTTTGCTTACAAAAAAATTAGCCTTTGAGAAATAAATTTCACTTTTTTCATATTTTCTTTTCTAAAATGTTGATGGAAGAGTTTATTCCAAAAATGCCTTAAGTTTGAACAAAGTTTGCTTGGAAATCTCTTCTGAGTTTAAAAATTTAGCAGAGGTGATTCCATGTTTGATTCCTTTAAAACATTGTTAATCATATTCAAAAGGTAGGAATAAACCATCTCTTCTACACAGGAAATAAATTGTTTTTCTAATGAATCAACATATGCAAATGCATCACTATATAACTTAAATGCACTCAGGAAACAAATCTATAAATAGGTGGATTTCATCAATTCCTATAAAAATAACTAAAAGCTTATCAACACAATAGTTTCGTACCTAAATACTTCAAAAATATAAAAACTTTAAAAACAAAAATAACACAACCGAATCATTTTTAAATATTTATGTTTACAGTGAATGAGTGTTAACCGAGTAAAATGACTAATTTACGAGTTTACTTCACCATACATCCTCAAGTGAATAATCTTCAGTTAGTTCCTAAGGTTACAAATTTTAGAGTTTCAGTTCTCTTTTTAAAATGTTCAATCAAGTAGTGCAGAGGATAACCCTTCTAGTTTTATTTCTTGACGTTTTGTTTTGTGCAAATATGGTCTTGCTGCAGCGGTTCCTTTTGTACAATGATTACAATAAATACAACGACCATCCCGTTTTCTGCCACAACAGGTATGGTATTCCAGTGGAAGGGACTATTACTATACTGGTTTGCATGTATGAAAGGAAAACATAAGAAAGTAGAGAAACAAAAATGTTACTCCAAGACTTAATTTTCTACACTTTTGCAGTAGAAAGGGAGAGGAGGGGGAGAGAATCACGTTTTCATTTTTCCTCCTCTCCTTGTAAAGTAAAAGTGTAAAAATTCAAGTGCAAGAGTAACATTTATGACACGATTGCACTGCATTAACTTGCTATTCCTCAGCTACTTGTTGAAGAATTTGAAAGGTAATCATAATAACTATCAACAACAAAAAAGAAAACCTCTTGTGAATTTAAACTCTACCAACAGGGGATAATGGTGGCATTGGAGCATATTTTAAAGGTGCTTTCCTCTGAAGATTGCTGTTGTTCTTGGAACTGGGTTCCTTAAGGATTTCCTCATGCATGTCTTCTACTTCCAAAATGCCTGGGAGTTTCTGGCAGTTTATAACTGCTACTGAGATGAAAAATGCCTGTAAGTGAGAGATTGTTGAGTCGAATTCAACCGAGTAGAAACTGTCCTTCAGTGGCAACAAAGTGAAAAGTGGTTTCTCTTGCTCAGCTCCTTCCTGAAAGTAAAGATAAGGATAACAATATGAAATGGAAAGTCTACAATATTAGTGATTGTATACAAAACATGCCTTATATAGAACTATAAAGCTATACCTGAACAAAAAGTTGAAAACGATCATGGTAAGGTTGACAGCTCTTTGGAATACTTGTATACTGTTTCGGGTTAGAGAGCACAAGCAGTTTGCAACCAATGTCCCAACCGCCACAATCACATGATCCTCTGCACTTCCATCGGGTGATCAATGGGGTAGGTTCACCTTTGTTTGGTGAACCATGTATACCAGCTGGAAGTATAACTGTAGTGCAATCAGAGGCATCATTTTGTCCTGAATTGCACAGGCAACTTTCATCTGCCAAGCACGTTGAGCATCCTTTCTTCAGCATGTAATTATCATCATGCACTCCTGTATTGCTATTCTCACACGAGGTCGAGATAACAACAGCTGCAAGCTCTGCGCTCTTGATGAACTTTGGTGGTCTTTGATCTGTATGGCCAATTTCCACACCCACTAGAACATATTCTTTAACCATATGCTTTTTATCAGGGTGCTGATCGGCTGATTCTGTGATTTTAGAGCTTTTCATCTGAGCAATGATATTGTACGCATAGCCACAGTTTTTTTCTTTGTTTCCATGACTGATCCACCCACCACTCTTTTTCTTAATTTCATTAACCTGGTAGAACGTAAAACAGAAGCCTAAATCGCCCTTATCCAGTGATGTTAAACTATTCCTGGTAGCAGCAAAAATCTTTCTTTCATTGTTGAACACAAATTTAAACAAAGGCACACCGTTTTTTATTGTAAGCTGCAAGAGGCCTTGAACTGGTAATCCTTTGCGCTTTTCAGAAAGCAGTGATTCATTGACACCAACAGTCCTAAAGCTTGAATTCACGCTTCCCTCTAGTGTCTGACCACTTTGAGCCGAATGGTGTTTGTCTGGAGCCTTGAGCTTCAATATAGGGTCTAGCAACCTCCGCAAGGGGCTGGATCGATTTCTGTTACTACTATTAACCTTCTCTTTGCTTGGATTGTCCCATCGTGCAGAAGATTGAGGCGTCACTGGACCAGACTTTGCAATGACATCCATCGAACTATATTGTGGAAGTGTTGGCCCCTCTTTAAAACTGAAACTTCTTCCAATTCGACTTAGGCTGAAACTAAACCGACGATTATGGGATGAATTCATTTCCTTCTGAGCTGTCAGTTCAGCAGTTTCTTGGTCCAGTGATTCCTTGAAATTACTGAAAGCACACTGATCTCTCAGCTTAGCATCTAAAATATCCTTTTCAAAGCAAGCACCTGCATAGTGCAGACTAGACATTTTATTTGTTATGGAAGATGTTGTCTCAGACATAATAGACGAGCGGTCTATACCGTGATCAGTACTAATGCTGTGTTGCATTGTTTCCAAAGGAGAAGATATCTCAGCTGCAGAACACAGTGCCCCAGACAGTGAGATTTTAAAACGTCCATCTTCAGTATAAACCTCCTCAGGAAGGGAAACATATGGCAAACTACTTTTGGTTGATTCTGAAAAGTTTTCATCTGATGACAATCTAGATTCTGAAAGCTGAAAATCCTCTGAAGAACTTGACTGGGGAATTTCTTGGGGGCAAAGCAGCACTATATTACTTGGCTTGCTATGGAAGTGTTTACGATCAATGTCAAAATCTGATTCCTGCAATTGATCCACTTTTTGTCTGGTTTCACTATTGGTGGAACTCACATTCTTACAACTGGATGAGACCCCTTTTCCTTTTGATTTGATCGATGGCAGTCCCGTATCAAAACTAGACTTAAGATTTCTTTCTTTTTTCTTGTGATTATGCTCTTGCAAACCCTCCATGTTCTGCTTATCTCTATCAACCCTATCATTTGCATTTTCATTAGGGACTGATGAGATTCCATGCAGCCCTGTGTTTGATGCAAAGTTTTTTACTCGTGAAGTCCTTTTACATCCATTCATCTTCTCCTTTCCAAGTGAAATATCTGAGTGAGTTTTGCCAGAGGACTTAAACGGCCGGGATGTCATTATCTTCTCCTCTCCAGTGCTCTTAATTACACTTCTGGAGGATTCAAATCGTTTGACATCATGAAAAGGAATTTTGGCACTTTCAGATGCCCTATAAGATGGCCTGATAGCTGAAGAAGACATACTTTTCTCATCATTGAGTCTTCCCTTGCTGCCAACACTGGTTGATGGTTTGTTGGTTGTTCTTGACGATGATTCACTGCTATTGAATGATATGAAATTACTAGCTAGTCCTGGGATATGCTTCTGCTTCCACTTCTCAAGTCGAGACCAATCTAGAACACCAACATTGAAAGCTTTCTCTTTAATGTTTTCTACTCTATTGGCACGCTGGAGATAACCTGGTAAATTAGACATGTGCTTGACAAGTTCATCTCTTTCAGTTGGCCTTCTCCTCACAGTTTCTGAGTTCTGAATCTTGCCTCCTGCATCTAGCATGCTCTTTTGTTTGAGATCATCGTAGTGTGCACCAACACCACTCTTTGACTTCAACTTATCGGCTTCCTTCATACTTCGTTTGGAATGGCGCAATACGGAACATTCTTCAACTGTCTTTGAACTGCTGTGCTGTTTTGAGCTGCTCTTTATGAACTCCAAACTAAATCCCATTTCCTCAGCTGGTTTCAACAATCCATTACCTGATTGTGTAGTATTGGTTGGCATCAAAAATATAAACTCAAACTTCACATTTCACTCTGACGATTCACTGATATGCTAATGCTGCAGAAGAGTTTCTCCTTCACTCAATTATCTGCCAGTAAATTTTCACAATTGCATCAGTAAAAACAAAAGGGGTTTTGAAAATTAAGGTTCAAATGATGGCACAAAGAACTTTGCATTATCTAGTACTAGAATCAAGGAAGTAAATAAAGTTAAAAATAACAGATTAACCAGCCTCCAAAGAGTAAAAAAGATTGGTCACACTGGAGGGGTACCGTTTTCTCATGGCACCAAACATAAATAGCAACATCAATCCAAAAAAAATGGAACAAAATTTTGACACTGTCCTCCACAAGGGATTAAGGAAGAAAGTAACGTGAAAAGGAAACAAATGAATGCATTGAACAAAGGATATGAACATAGACTTATTCAAACCCATCCATCCGCTATCTGATTCAATGAACAAAGTGACGGTGGATGCCTAGTATTCATTTCCAAAACAGAGGGACTAAATTCCATTTCACACTAAAAAGTTATATCACTTTTTTCTAAATTTGATGCTAACTACGCAAAATCCCACATCTTGTAACCCGAAACAGAAACACATTCATTACGCATAAATTGACATACACGACACTGTGACAGTGATATCTGCAAGTCGTTAATAACGAAAACGATGGATTTCTAATCTTGAATTTCTAATACTCAACCCAACTCAAAAACCGGAAAATAAAGAAAATTTAATTCAGAAAAATGAGATAATCAATACCGAGCTAGCCTTGGAAAAAAAAAAAAAAAAAAAAAAAAAAAAAAAAAAAAAGATAACAAGAACAGAAACTACAAGTTACATTCATCGAAGAATCAAGAGCAACAAAACCCACATTGCCAAAAGGAAAAATAATTTTAAAACACGGATATCAATTAGTTTCGTTTAAACACTAAAACTCGATTTTTCCGACATTGTCACTGCACTTACCTACTAAAGAAGAAAGACAGACCCAGAAAAAGACAGTGACACAAAACGCAAAATCTACGATCAAAATTCAACAACACAAACACAACACGAAATCTTCCCAGGAAACGAGAACGTCAAATCTTACCCAAGAAAAGTGAAAAAGAAAAACCGAAAGAAACGTGGGTGTGGCTGCAATGATCGAGAGAAGGATCCGAAGCATAGTGGGAAAACAATATGAACGTAGTTTAGAAGCCAAGTAAAGAATTACAAAAAGGCCATTGTTGTTTCTTTCATCATTTCGTTCTTTCTTCTTCATTCATCTTCGTATATTTTTTTTATCCTTTTCTTTCTTTGTTTTCGGTTTTGTATTAACGTGCCGCGTTTTTTATCCTCAGCAAAGAGAATTGGAATAATCATCGATTACGTTACTACAGGAAAAGAAAAAGAAAAAGGAAAAGAGAAAAGAGAAAGAAATAAAGACGGTTTCAATGCACTATGCGATTTACCTCGTAAAAAGAAAAAAAAAATATATATATATATATATATATATATATAATACCATTACTTTAAAAATAAATAATGTGTGTTGTGAATAAAGTAAAAATGGAGGAAAAAGGATCTGAGTAGGGGTATTTTAAATAATTTGAACTAAAAATGGAGAATAGGTACATCGAAACTCAAGTTAGAAAAGAAGTCGCTATGTGGATACGTATTTTGAAGAAGAAAATAGGAATATGCAATTTCTCATATATAAAGAAGTAATTGTCGAGTTTGGATTATAAACAAGAATTGAATGTAACATTTTTTGTGTGAAAAAATAGGAACGTTGCAAAACTCTGATAATTCTGCAAGCCCAATGGGAAAGGGTAATGGAAAACTTATCATCTTCATGATCCTTTTCACCAAATTCCTTTTTAAGTTAATCAGATCTATTATTTCTCTCTTTTAATTTCTTATGTAATTATTTGCACTTCTTTCTTTAGTGTTACATACTTATATCCTTTGTTTGATTTCACTTTTTTTTTTATGTTCTTTCTTTCACTTCTACTTTTAAGAGTTCAAATTGCAAATTCAATATACGTTGAAAAACTCTTTTCTAGAATTGAACTTTACATTTTTAAGTGGTTAGTTTATTTTCTTAAGTGTTTATTTTGAAAGAAACAATTAACTCTATAAAAAGAGATTTTGAATAGGCTTTAAAAGATTTGGAAAGTTTTTTTTTTTTTTTTTTTTTTTTCATATCTCAAACCTCACAAGATGGGGTCTCATGGTTTTTAAAATATGTTTAAAATATTTTTGCAAGCATTCACTAGTAGAAAAATGACTTTATACGATAAAATATAATGTCAGTTAAAAAGTGATAAGCGCAAGCTAAAGAATTAGGAATAAAATAAACTTTGGTTTATTTATCAGCAAAAATCAGATTTGAAAGAAACAGAAAATGGAGAGATTATGAGCACTGTAGCAACTCAACTCTCCTAGCCCTAACTTCTTATTTCGCCCCCATTTAATCCTCCTACTCATCCCATATTTATTCTTAATTTCTAACAAATTCATAACAGAATATCCTAACAAAATCTCAAAATAACAGAGTTTCCTTAATTCTCTGAATCGTTTTAATTTGATGCACTGCTTATTCCCATTCTGCCCTAAACTTTTTTCTCTTGTACACCTGAAGCCCTTTCGAAAATCGATCTCTAACAATACCCCCCTCTTTAACAACCACCTTGTCCTCATGGTGAAATTCAAGAAAACTAAGTTTGATGTCTTCAGCCAACTCCCATGTGTTCTCAAAATCTGGCATGCCTTCCCATTTGATTAAGACTTCTTTGTCTTCTTGGGGAGATTCCTTCACCGCCAGCACTTCAAAAGGTTGCAACTTCAATTCCTAGCCTTCTGTCAACCCTTTTGGCAATGGTTGGCACTACACCTGCTGAGTAATACATTTTTTAATAAAGAAACATGAAACACTGGGTGTATCATTGATTCTTGGGATAGCTACAACTTATAGACCACCTTTTCCACCCTAGCCAACACTTCGAATGGTCCATGATATGTAGGACTTAGCTTCTGGTTTATTCGAGTTGCCAAGGATTTCATCTGATAGGGTTAGAGTTTAAGGTAAACTTGATCCCCAACCTGGAATTCTACATCCCTCCTCTTCTTATTAGCTTGCCCCTCATCCTGTCTTGAGCCTTATTCAATTGCCATTTCAGTTCATCCAAAATCAGGTTCCTTTCTGTCAGCATGTGATTCACCTCTTCCACTACGGAGGGGCTCATCTCTCCTCTAATCAACGTAGGAGGGTCCCTACCGTACAATGCTCGGAAAGGAGTGGTGTCGGTTGCGGAGTTATAAGTAGTGTTGAACCATAATTTTGCCCAAGCTAACCACCTTGGCCATTGCTTCGGTTTAGTTCCCGCGAAACACCTTAAGTAAGTCTCTAGGCAGCGATTGATTACCTCAGTTTGTCCATCCGTTTGAGGATGATAAGCGATACTGAACTTCAACTAGGTTCCTGACTATTTGAACTGTTCCATCCAAAAGGTGGTCATGAATATTTTGTCCTTATCGGTGACAATCGAGGATGGAAAACCGTGCAACTTAACCACTATTTTTATAAAAAATTTTGCTATATCTTTGGCTGAAAACAGATGTGCTAATGCTATAAAATGGCTGTATTTTGTAAATCTATCCACCACCACAAGGATAGTGTCTAACCCTTGGTGCCTTGGTAGCCCTTCTATGAAATCCATAGATAAATCCTCCCAAACTTGAGACGGGACGGGAAGTGGTTGGAGTAAACCCCCTAGCGACAAACTTTGATACTTGTTGCGATTGCACGTGTCACAAGCCCGGATATGTTGTTGGATAGACTGCTTCATGCCTTCCCACCAAAAAATATTTGAAATGCGCTTAAAAGTTTTAAAGAACCCAGAATGTCCCCCTAGTGTGGAGTTATGGAATTCCTCTAAAATTAAGGGTATTCTCGGCGATTCCTTTGGAATTACTAGTCTATTGTGGTATAACAACCTTCCCTGCTTCAATTCATACCCTGCTGGCACCACTTTCCTCCCAATTAGGTTCTACAAAATCCTTGTCAACTTGTGGTCTCTTTGTATCTCATCGTCCAACCCTGTCCAGTCCTGAAAAGTCGCAGTTGAGATTGCTTCCAGATACATCCTTCTGGATAACGCATCTGCTACTTTATTCTCCCTTCCCAACTTGTATTTTATCTCAAAATCAAACCCTAGGAGCTTTGCTATCCACTTCTGTTGCGCCTCCCTTGCCATCCTTTGATCCACCAGAATTTCAAGCTTTTTTTATCTGTGTGGATGGTGAACTTTCTGCCCAATAAATAATGTTTCCACTTTTGCACAACCATTACGATTGCCATTAATTCACGCTCATAAACTGATTTCTATTGAGCTCTCGGAGATAATTTCTAACTCAGGAAAGCCACCGATATCCCATCCTACATTAACACAACCCTCCATCCAAGTCCTGAAGATCAGTTTCTATGATAAATTCCTTATCAAAATCTGGTAACGCAAGAACTGTGACAGAGACCATAGCTTCCTTCAATTTATCAAATGTCATATGTGCTTCCATTCCCCATTGAAATGAGTTCTTCTTCAGCAGCTGTGTAAGAGGCCTTGCAATCTTGCTATAATCTTTGACAAATCTTCGATAATAACCTGTCAATCCTAAAAATCCCCTCAGTGCCTTGAGATCCCTCGGGACTGGCCAAGCTTTCATTACCTCTAATTTCTTAGGGTCAGGTGAGACCCCTGCTCTTGAAATTAGATGACCTAAGTATTCTACTTCCTGCTGCCCAAAACTGCATTTTTTTCTATTAATATAGAGGTTGTTTTCCCTTAACACCTCCAGTACCAATCTCAAATGAGCTAAATGCTCAGGTTCATATTTGCTATAAATTAGAATATCATAAAAAAAACAAATCAAATCTTCTGAGAAATGGCCTTAATAACTCGTTCATTATTGCTTGAAACGTTGAAGGTGCATTTGTGAGACCAATTGGCATTAATAGGAACTCGTAATGGCCTTCATCTGTTCGAAAAGCTGTCTTCTCGACATTCGCTGCCCTCATCGTATTTTGATGATATCCTAACTTTAAATCAAATTTGGAAAAGATGGTGGCTCCTCCTAATTCATCCAACAACTCATCAATTATGGGAATCGAAAATTTGTCTGACATAATTACTTTGTTCAATGCTCTGTAGTCGACGTAGAACCGCCATCCTCCATCCTTCTTCTTCACCAAGATTACTAGACTGGAGTAAGGACTAGTGCTATGGCGGATGATCCCCGAAGTGAGCATTTCTTTAATAATTTTCTCAATTTCACTCTTTTGGGAGTAGGGGTAATGATATGGCCTCACATGTGGGATTCCTGCTCCTTCCTTCAGAATGATGGAATGATCATGGGCTCGTGGTGGAGGGATCCCCTTTGGAGATTGGAAGAGATCCTTAAATTGATCCAATAACTCTTGAACTGGTACCAGTACGTCGTCCTCTACCTCTATTCCTGCTCCGACCTCAAGGGAGTGATTATATATCCTTCTTCATCAGTCTTGAGGGCCTTGAGAGTTGTCCTTCATGACACCGCACTACGTCCTAAGGATGGATCACCTACTATACAAAACTCCTTCCCCTTATCTCGCCATTGAATTCGTTACTCTTGGAAATCGGCACAGATATCTCCTAATTCCGCAATCCACCCATAACCGAGGACAACGTCAACTTGGCCCAATCCCACTAGGAAAAAAGGCTGGACAATCGTGACGCCTTGGATTTCCAATTCCATCCTAGGATAAATCCCTGAGCTACACGAGGTGTGTCCCGTGCCAACCTCAACCAAGAATGGAGAATTCCCAATTCTCAATTCTCAATCGTCCCCCGAGATAGAAAATTAACTTCAGCCCCTGTATCAATAAGGACCACTACTTCCTTTTCCCCAATTCTGCCCATAACCTTGAACGATCAGTTTTCCGTAATAATTCCTTACATGATATTGAAACCCAAACACAAAGCCTTCAATTCCACCACGGGTAATGCTTCATCAGCCTCTTCCTCTGCCATCTCATTCTTGCTGTCTTCTAGTTCGTTATTAGAAGCTTCCAACAAGACCACGTTAAAGTTACGAAATTTGCATATGTGGTCCTGTCACCAACGCTCCCCGCATTTGAAGCACAACCCTAGGCGGCTCCGTTCCTGCAACTCCTCCGCCGAAATCTTGGTTGTTGTCGCCGCTCTACTGATCTGTGTTGGGGGCGCCCCCTTGCTTCCCATGGGTTCTCTTATGAGTCCTCTAGATGCAGGGATTCCCACACGGTGAAAAGAGGTGGATGATCACAAAACCCAGCCTCCACGATCCATTGGACCCACCTCACTCTTCCTTCATTCCAAGTTCCTCTCTTCCAGTACCATGGCCCTATCTTTGATTACTGCTAGTGAGCCCAATTCCAATCCTTTAATTTCAACCTTAATTGGCCCAATGAGCCCATTTATGAAAATACCCATTAGGATATCTGGATCCAAGTGAGAAATAGACCTAGAAAGCTTCTCATATTCCTCAACATACTCCACCACCATCCCCTTCTGTCTAATGCTCAACAAAGGACCATATGGATTCTTCGAGGTCCCTGGTTGAAATCGCCTAAGCATTGCCTCCCGAAATTGACGCCACGAAGCATACAGTATTAACTCTTGCCACCCATTAAACCAATACAATGCCCTTCCTTCTAGCTAGGGCAACCAGCACGACCTCCATCTTCTCTTCCCCCTCTATCTCATTTACTCGAAAACAACGCTGTATTCGAATGAGCCAATCCAGCACCTCCTCTCCCATAAATAAAGAGGCTCCATCCTCCTGTCACGATCTCTTCGACGAGGTGGTGGGTATTCATGATACGGTGGAGGACCGCGATTCCCCGAAAAATAGCCATCCCCGTTACGAGGGGAGTCTTAATCATTTCGGTCACGGGATCGATGAACGTGGAGTTCACTACGAAGGTGGAGAGCGGTGTGACTCTAGCTCCGTTCTAGAACCCTCCATCCATCGATCTTCTTCATCCACAGGAATTGGATTTCTCCTCGGTGGCGAACATCCTTGTGGACATGAACGCCTTGGTTCTCTCAGCACTACCTTATCCAATCTTCGCATCATGTCTCTCATGTTATCCCCCATAGCAACTTTAGCGAAGTGGCCCACACAATTCCCTAAGGCAAGGCTCTGGATACCAAATGATAAGCGCAAGTTAAAGAAATAGGAATAAAAGAAACTCTGGTTTATTTATCAGCAAAAATCAGACTTGAAAGAAACAGAAAATAGAAAGATTATGAGCACTGTAGCAGCTCAACTCTCCCAACCCTAACTTCTTATTTCGCCCCTCTTTAATCCTCTTACTCATTCCATATTTATTCTTAATTTCTAACAAATTCATAACAAAATATCCTAACAAAATCTCAAATTAACAGAGTTTCCTTAATTCTCTGAGTCGTCTTAATTTGATTCACTGCCTATTCCCACTTTGCCCCTAAACTTTTTTCTCTTCTACACCTGAAGCCCTTTCGGAAATCGGTCTCTAACAAAAAGGAATCGATGTAAAAAAAAACGCGGAGACAATTTTGTAAATATATTTGAAGAGATACTACGTCGGTTCACACAAACCCAACGTAATATGACATATTCTACGTTGGTTCCCCAAACTCGACGTAACAAAAGACTGGAAAAATCAAAATACAGAGTTTGAAAAATTTATTGGAGTGAGGGAGATACTATGTCTCGAAGTAGTAGATAGCCATACTACGTCAGTTGGGAGCTCCAAACCAACGTAGTATCTCCCTTATAGAGTGGCAGTTGAATTTTGTGAATTAGGTTAAAGTTTCGTCACATACTACGTCGGTTAGGAGCTCTTAATCGACATTGTATCTCCTCCGTGCGCGTAGAGCGAAATTGGGGATGTTTGGAGACTGTGAAGAAAATTTTGTAAATTAGGGTTAGTTATAACATCGGTAAGGGTGTTTAACCACCATAGTACCTTTGGGGGTACATATTATGTCGATTTTGGGGTAATAATCGACATAATATGTACTATTTTAACATTTCCAAAGCTCTTTTTTTTGACGACATAATGTCAAAACTGACGTAATAGGGACTGCATACTCAACTACAACAGGGGATACTACGTCGGTTACTGGAAAACCGACTTAGTATCCCACCTATTACGTCGGTTAAGATGGGGGAACCGACGTAATAGGTTCCACATTTTCAAACTTTTTTAGGGTACTATGTCAGTTGCTTCTCAAAACTGACGTAGTACCCACACCTATTACGTTGATTAAGATGGGTGAACTGACGTAATAGGTTCCACATTTTTAAATTTTTTTAAGGATACTACGTCGGTTTTCAAAAGCAACTGATGTAATATCCAACCCCTACGAGGAAAATTGTGTCATTTGTGTTGGGTGTATGACGTGAGTTGCCAATTCCAACCGATGTAGTGCTTGAATATATTACATTGGTTGTGGATCCAACGTATTAAATGTTAAACTTTCTACGTCACCTCCATCTACGTCGGTTCGGAAACCGACGTTGAAAGCCTCCCAAAACCAGAAGGCCTTTTTCCCACTAGTGATTAAAGAGATGGTCAAGATTTTATGTAACATGTAATAAATAAAAACACTGATTATGCATATTTTTTACTTGTTTGCCCCAAACACAGGTTACAACGAATTCTCTTTCGCAAACTAGAAACAATTTCACTAGTCTTGAAAGATTACAAATATTATCATTGTCACTTGTTATTAAGGCATATACAATTTCACTCATGATTAGGCACAAGTTAACATTTAAATGTTCTACCTAAAGCTATCCATAATTTCAAAAGCAATAAATAATATCAAGTTTTGATTATATAACAAGTTTGATAGTGTGAAACAGAAGATTTGTTGTCAACCTTGTATGATCCTGCATAAGTCTTAGATGTTGTCTAATATATCGTAAGATGCACAAAGTTTTGAATCACCAAACAAAGGTGGTTAATGGTAACATATATTTTTATGTTAACGCAAAAATCTAACAACCCTATAGTTTTGATTAAGTGTTTGTCACAACAAAGGAAGAAACATGAAGAAACTCTGTTTAAAAGACTTTGTATTATGAAAAAGAGCAAATAACGTAAAATGGATGTGTTTTGTCTAATAGACGATACAACACCTTGCAATTTACACTTCACCTCATAAGTGAAATATTCATCACACGATATATGCACAAAAACTTTAGGTTTATATTGTACCTAACGGAAGCATTCTTTAAGTTGATTATTGTGTTGCATGGAATGTCTTCATCTTTTGTCTATCTAGATGATTTGTACAAAACACAAATCTAAGTTTAAAAAACTTTGTATTATGAAAAAGAGAAAATCACATAAGATGGATGTGCTTCGTCTAATAGAAAATACAACACCTTGCAATTTACCCTTCACCTCATAAGTGAAATATTCATCAGACGATAACTGTAGAGAAACTTTAGGTTTATATTGTTCCTAACAGAAGCATTCTTTAAGTTGATTATTGTGTTGTAGGGAATGTCTTCATCTTCTATCTATCTAGATGATTTGTACAAAACAAAAGTCTACATCAAGTTCGTTTGGGATATGAGTGAAAGCTCCTGTGTTTCAACAACCATCTTGACACAAACTTATGTCAACTTTCATCTAGCTATCTGCCTTATACGATCTTTGTTTTTACTTCGTTTTGAGTTAAAAACTATCTGATCTAACACTAATTAGTATTGTTAGCTATCAACATGTTGCTTAAAGAGGAGATTGACATTTAATGTTGAATGGAACACATCTAATTCGCCTCTATGTCCACCCTTGACAGAAGGAAGAAGATTAATTTATCTGAATTCAAAAGCCCTTAGTAGCCAAAAAAGAATTTGAAATGACTCTTTCTTCCAAGTTCTATATAAAGATATCCTTTCAAGAAGAAGACATAGGAGTGATCAATTGCTAACTACCTAAACATTGTCAAAATATTTTTAACGAACCTAAAAGCTTTGTAGGAGACTATTGCGCTCATATAACAAACAAGAAAGGAGTTGATATATTTGTATATGTCGTAAGAGACTAACAATCTCTAGTGAGAAAACTCTTGTGATTATTGTTTTCACATTTTTATAAAAACTTTGTTTGTTTATCCAGGAATGGTTACGTTTCAAATAATACTCACTCTCTTATCTAGGAGTGGGTGTTGTCCAATGAATACTCCATATTAACTGGGAGTCATTGTTGTTCAAAGAGTACTTTGTATTAGCTAGGAGTGGTTGTTGTATAAAGAATACTTAGTGGGGTAGTCAAGAGTGGTCGAGATCCAAACAATGATTGGGTTTTAGCCAGGAGTGGATACGTTCCAAATAGTACTTGAGGTTTTTAGCTAGGAATGGTTGTATTTCTAATAATACTCAATTTGTAACTTGTAGCAGTAGTCTACATAGTGCAAATCAATCAATTGATTGAGAATTAGTCATAGTCTACATTATTAAACAAACCACTAAAAACATCAGATATAATTTTTTCTTTCCCTTATCTTTATTCATTGTATATTATAGTACTACATTAACCAAAGAACGAGAGATTGTAAACTTATCTTTAAAATCAAATTTTGTATAGATCGTCTATCAATCCAAAATTATCGTCTGACTGCTTGCTATTAGACTATATACATATACATATGTATATATATATATATATATATATATATATATATATATATATATATATATATATATATATATATATATATATATATATATATATATATATATATATATATATATATATATATAATCTCTTCCTATATATATAGAAGTCTTCACTATCTGCTTAAGTGCATGGTATCATTATTGCAGTTCAAAGATACAACCAAGAGGACAAGGGTAAGTTAGTAATATATAAACATGTGTCAACATAGAACACATAGTAAAAATAACTACGACTACTACAACATAGAGTCAAATTACTTAAATTGGAAAGTATAACAGTTGATATTAAACTTTTGCAATTTAGCCTTAAGCACCAATCTCAATCATTACAAACTTCACACATAAATTCTTTCACCACACATAAAACCTACACAAGAACTTATCTTTTTTTGGAAGACTCGTATAAAGCTAGCTACTACCAGAGAATAATATCCAACCCAATACACAAGACTTATATTACTAGAAAAATCTTAGAGAAAGGTGAGGGAAAGTTCACACATTCAAAACTAAGTGTCTACAGTGGGTCCTAGTGTGTATGAACTTCCTCATAAACTTCTCACCACCTAATATTTTAGTCTTTGTGACCTAGATTATCAATGAAGCTTGACGATCTCTGTTAAAACAATAGATACCAAAACTTAAAACACACAACAAACACAACTCATACATTTGGTAATGTATGACCTCAATTTACATCTTTCAGAACAACATACCTCATTCAATTCATAACATCAAGATCTGTAAGAATATATCTCACATCAAGGCAGTTCTTCACTAAGCATTCAAACATCTACTATTCTCACAAGTTAAATTAACATAAAATCAGCCATTTCATCAAACTATAAAAAATTTCATTATCATTGCTAGAGGACATTTCAAATTAAAACCAGGTCTCATTCCACATTCAAGTAGTCTAACCTAGTGTACTATAACATAATTTTAAGACCAACTTCCCTTACATAGAGGTTTTTCTTCAAATAGTTCTAAGACACGCTACCATACCCCGAAAAATCTAGCAACCTAGAGCAAGTTATCAAAACAAAATCAAATTTCAGTATAACTCTAATTAAGTTGAGCGGAACAAGTTTCTCAACTGTCCCTACTAAGATAGATGACAAAAACTAAGAAAAGGTAGAGAAGAAATGATCCTTAGGGTAAATAGGAAATACTCTGATTGAGGTTTTGATCGGATAGAATGGTTCCTTGATTCCTTAGCTGTTGAGAGGTGTGATCAGAATATGAAATTGTTGAATGGTAGAGAGACATTTTTTTAGAAAGAAAGGAAGAGAGTCTCCGAAATTGGCATGAGAGAGTTAAGAGAGAGAATATGGGTGGGAATGCATGCAGAGGTTTATGAAAAAGGGGTTTCACAAGTAAAGTTAATGAGTCTTTAACTCATTTCTTCATGAAATTTTACTATTCTTACTTCTAGATGAAACTATATTAATCTTACCTTATATGCAAGGGGAATAAAATAAGGAAGGAAACCGAGAATAGTTAAATCAATCAAGTTTAGATTGTTTAAAGTGCAGGCTATTATGGAACGGAGAGATGGAAAAACATGAACAAAAGATTTGAGAATGAAAAGATTTCTTCTGTTTTTCTATGGAAAACAAAACAAAGGGTTTAGTATATACTAGTACCATACCCATTCTAGGTCTAGTGAAAAAGAGAGAAAACAAATAAAAATATCACAATCTAATTTTGTTATAAAAGACACAATAACAAAATTGATGACAATTTGATTCTATCATAAAGATAAAATAACATAATTAATATTAGTTTCCTTTTAGAAGCCTCGTATCCATATACTTTGAAACCCCCGTATAATGGGGAGCAAATATTGATGAGACTCAACTTGGAACAAATATTCTTAAAAGATTGAGGACTTAAGGCTTTGGTATAAATGTCAATCAGTTTCTCTATGGTGGAAATGGAAAGCAAATGGATGAGACCCTTCTTTAAATTTTCTTTAATAATGTGACAATCTATTTCTATGTGTTTCGTTCACTGGTGAAACGCTGGATTTGTTGCAATGTATCTTGTTGAGTCATTGTTACAGTATAAAAGAGATGTATCGCAACCTGAAATCGCGACGGGGACGACGATCCAAAAGAAAATATAAATAAGTTTGAAAAAGAGAATGGAGTCGCCACCATAGTTTTTATGAAAAACTATGGAAAAACCAAAAATATGAGGATAAGGCTAGTCTATGAAAACCAGATCTAGGTCTGGGAGTCGGTTACATGTGGGGAAGGTATTAGCACCCCTACAACGCTCGTCCTAAGACGATACCTTTAATTAAACAAGTAAAATGAGTGTGTTTTCTCCAAAATGTTTATTATTCCCAAAAGAAGACAAAATGCAATAATAATAAAGAAAATATATTTTTTATTTTGGGGGACCCGACAAAGTTTTGACCTTGCTCCTACGTATTTCCATCAAGGATGAAAAATCAGGGCTACGTAGTTCTTTTGGAAATTTTATATATTTTTTTGATTTTGCAAATTTTAAATTTTTTATGTTTTTTAGAAATTTGATATTTTTGTATTTTGATAATTTTTTTATTTTATTTTAGTTTTGATATTTGGAAATTAGGAATTCAATTTTGAAAATGGCAAGAGTACATTAGGTGTGAATGACCATGCTCCGTACCCCTACCACATATTGAATATCATCTGACGTGTACGGTCTTTTGGATATTTAATCAAAATTTATTCATCGTATGAAAATAATTAAAAAATTGAATATAAAATTATTGTTAAAACTATATTTTTTTAATTATAGAAAACAAAGTTTCATTATAGTATATTTGTGAACAATAAAGAGGTGATGTAGAAACAAAATTAATGTGCCTCTCAAATGAAATCATTATTTAAGAAAAGAGAAGGCATAGTAATGTAGGCCTCACATGGATGAAAATATAGAGTGAAAATTAAAACAAGTGGAACCTACGTATATATAATTAACACATAAAAAAAACCTTTATACTTTAACTAACCTTGGTGTTTTTTGGACGGTTGTTATGAAGGTGTGTGGTGGCACGGTGGAAGTGCGGTGATTGGAGGGTATGGCTGTGGCAATGGCGGCAACGGTGTTTGTGGGGGTTGTTTGTTCTCTCTTGACGGTGATAGTGTGGTTGTTGGAGAGTATGGGTTATTGTGGAGGTATTTTGGCTTGGAGGTGGGGTTTTGTTGGGAGATGATTGTTGGGAGGTGCTTGGGAGGCACGGTTGAGGTGCTTGGTGGGGGTACGTGGTATAGTTTTTTGCTGCTAGTGGTGATGTAGCTTGTGTAGGGTTTGGTGGTGTTGGTTGGGGCTGTTATGGGGGGTGCGTTGAAGGTGGCTATGAATGAGATAATGAAAGCAAAGTGGGGAAAGCAAAGGTGACTGTGAATGAGGTGTTGGTGTATGTCTCTAAAGAATATAGGAGGAAAGGATGTTATACAAAGGATTATGAAGGGTATGGGAGATGGAGTCGGGGAGGAGAACGGTGGATTTGTGGAGTTGTATGGTGGAATCAGTGTTTTGTGGTTGTTGTGGTGAAGTACCTAGTGAGCATGAGGAGATGCTTGGTTCGTCGGGTTATGATGATGAGGAGGTGTAGTAATGTTTTAAGAGAAACCATATAACATATAACACCAAACACATGATACCGGTAGAAGTAAAAGGAATGAAAAGAAAAAGAATCCAGTGAAATACATGCAAAAGAGCACTATATAAAGCCAAATTGAAATTTTTCACTGAGATCAAAACGAAGAAGCCATACCTTCAAGAAGACTATTCGAAAAAATCTCCCTTTCACCTTTTTTCTTTTTTCTCTTCTTCCTCTGATCTCTCCAAAATCCTCCTCCTCATTTCTCACTTTTTAACTTCTCATATATCCTCCCCATTTCTCCCAGGGCACTTTTTTTTAAAGAAAGTCAAAATGGACTCTTTTCTTTTACTAGTGAACGCCCCCCTATAAGAGGACCCATGTGGATATACATGAAAAGTGGGGGATCTCTATGAGGGTGAGCCAATGCCCATTCTGGATTTTCAGTGGAGACCCAAAATACAGCAAGGCAGTTTTTAGAAGGATCAAAACAAACTTTTCTGTGTAACAGTGCAACAGTAGTGGAATTGGTTTAGAGGGATAAAACAACTTTTCGTTTTTTCGTGTAACACTAAAGCACAGGAGTGGTTGAGAGTTATGGGAATAGAGTTGCTCTTTGCCTTCTTTACACCTATATTTTTTTTAATAACTTTCATTAAAATAAACAAAACTTGAATTTATTTTTCAATAAAAAATTAAACGATATATATTTTTTCTTTCTTCTTTTTTTCGAAAATTTAACAAAAAAACAAAATATATATCTCTTTTTTTAAAACTCAAAATTTTAGATTAAATGATTTTTTTTTTATGTTTATTATGAAGAAACTTCCTTTTCACTATTATTTATTATTTTGTCCTTTTTTATATATAATTTTGAAAATAAAAATAATAAAATTCTAATTAAAAATAGAATGACTTTATTTTTTATATTTTATCATGATTAGGAACATTTATTTTTCACCAGGACAAAATTGGGTGTTGAAAAGATGAGTGCTCAAAAGAGACTTTGAAATCTTGAAGAAAATAAACTATCCATTGAATTTCACATATAATGGTGGTCATTGCCCTATATTCAGCTTCATGACAACTCTTTGATATTGTTCCTTGTTTCTTTGATTTTCCGGATATAAGGAAATTCCCAAGATACACACTAAAATCAATCACTAATTGCCTTGAATCACTACAGGTGACCCAATCACTATCACAAAAGGCTTTTAGATGGGTAGAAGTGTTGGAAGAGAAAAATAAGTCATAACTTGGAGCTCCTTTAATATATTTGATATTTTTAATTGTTGCATTACGGTGAGCAATTGTAAGCTTATCAAAAAACTAAGAAAGTTGTGGACCAAAAAAGGTTATGTTAGGTTGGGTATTAGTGAGATACATAAGCATTCCAATCAACCTTTTATAGGTTTGAACATATGTGAAAGACACACTTACAGTAGAAGACAATTAACAAGATTACCAATAGGAGTGATTGCAAGTTTGTAAGCTCAAAGACGTGCATTTCTTAACAATTCCAGTGCATGCTTCCTTTGATTCATCATTATCACTTGCTTACTTCTTGCTACTTCAAGACCAAGAAAATATCTTACATCTCCAAGATCATTGAACTTAAATGTCTTATTCAAAGCTTGTTTGACTCTATCAATCTCTTCTTTATCATTTCCTACCAAGATTTTATCATCCATATATACCAATAATGTTGCAAAAGATCCTTCAGAAGAATTAACGAATAAGGAATGATCATTCATAGATTAAGTATACCCCGTAGAAATAAAAAGAATGAGAATTTAGCGAACCACTCCCTACTAGCTTGATTAAGGCCATATAAAGCCTTTTTAAATTTACAAACTCTTCCTACTTGAATAGATTGATCCAGGATGAGCAACCATGTATATATCTTCTTTCAACTCTCCACATAAAAAGGCATTGTTTATATCTAATTGTTTCAATTCTCAGTTATAGATAGAAGCTAGATAAAAAAGCAACCTTATAGTAGTTATCTTTTCTACTGGAGAGAAAGTTTCAAGGTATTCAATATCTTTTGCTTGTGTGTATCCCTTTGCCACTAACCTCGCTTTATACCTTTCAATAATCCCGTCAGCCTTATACTTTATTTCGAATATCCATTTACAAGCTATGACAGTTTTGTCCTTAGACAAAAGAGCAATCTCCTATGTTGTATTTCATTCTAAAGCAAATATCTCACAATGTATAGCCTTTCTCCAACATTTATGTTTCACAACTTTAGAATAAGTTTTTGGCCCAACATGTTAAGAAAGAGTCGTAATTTATTAGAAGACAAAACATAATTTGAAGGATATTTAATTCTTAAAGATGTATTAGAAACACTGAGAGTACAATAATAATCCTTTAGATGCTCAAGTGGTCTTTTTTTCTGGTACTCATTTGAATTGACTGTGTTGTTTCATGATCTTTATGGAGGTTTCTAGCAAAAATTTGCAATGATGGCAAGTGCACTTGTAATGTAACAAGTAATAAAATTATTGTTCTCTCCCAAAGGATTTATGCAACACAAAACCATTTATATGATTATAATAAATTTAGACTCAAGAAATAACATAATTGAAATGTTGTGCAGAAAAATAAAATTAAAATAAATAAATATTTTTAGGATTTTTGTATCAACACTTAGAACACAGAAAAGGGTAATAGTATGAAATGGTCAGGGTTAGATTTCACTAAACATTACTTATGTATAAAAAAATAATTCTTCTTTTCTATCAATAATCATTGTCAACCCACAAAATTACTCCAACCTGATTCCTCGGCAGATGAGCCTAGGGATTATATTTAAATTGTCAATTCCTTGATCAATTATATAGATGAATCTTGTATTCACATAAGGATCTTAAATACAACAAATGAATCATGCTATATTGCTTGACACAAGATTTCATCTGGTAGATTAATTCAGTTATAGATTCAAAAGATATTTTCCAATACTCTTAAGAATTAATGATCGAGTTATGGATTCGCACAATAAGCATAAGCTTAGAATTAATATACCGATGTATTGAAAGAAAAACATTTATGACAAAACATAAGATAAACCCAAATACTGTAAAACAAGTTTAGGCCGAGTTCAAGAGGGGGGATGAATTGAACTATTAAAAATTTTCGCAAATATACCTTTTCGCGAACTGAAGAATGAAAGTTCTTTAATGAAACTACTGAAAAATGATATTATGAAGTGTACAACAAAGGTTCAATATATTCCAGAACTGAAACAATACACAGAAAAAATTTAATCAGATGCAGAAACAATAAACTCGAATTCGAAAATCGTTCAAGTAAAACTGGAAATAGTACTGAAAACAGATCAAGAATACAATTCAGAATATTTCAGATAAACAGTAAAAGAATTTTGCTGGAAAATACTCATACAACAATACAAATACAAGTGATATGTAAAACCAGAAGTAATAAAGATTTCAAGAAAGACTAGTTTTCTGAAATTCAAACAGATGAACAGTAATCACAATAAACTGGAAACACAAAACAGATTCAAGAACTGGTTCAATCAACTGAACAAATATAAAGATTGTTTTAGAAAAGCATAAATTAACACTAGAAAGCAATCAATTTAATTTGTGCTAAAACCAGTTAATCAGATGATGAGCAGAATATGAAATCAGTGTTCAAGAATAGTAAAAGAAAGATCAAGAACACAAGAGTTTATCCTGGTTCACCCTTCCTCTTGGGCTATGTCCATTCCTTTGCCAACAAGCAAAGTTTTCCACTAATCAAGATCACAAAGATCAGTATATAACATTACAAACACTAGCAACCAGCAAGAACCCACTACTCCCAGCAGTAAACAACCTACTGAACCTTTCAACAAGTCAAACACAATGCAGAAACCACTGCACAAACCCAATTACAACACCCTATGTAATATGGGTACCAAAACAACAAACACAAATTACAAAACCTATGTAATTTGCAACCACTCACTCACAATACAAGAAATTATCAAATCAGTACAAAATAGAAGTACTTCTATACTCAACAAATTACAAATGGATTAAAAACCAGTATAAAAGACTTAGCTTTGGTGCATAACCAATTTGCACTAAACCTGGTTAAGACCAAGCTCCAAGATTCAAATTCTTGAAGTCCTGTTAATCGAAAATCAATGTCAAACTTTGTTCCCATAGTAAGGGCACTTTATCTCTCTTTGAAAATCACAAACTTGATTAGTTAGAATATTTTTTGTAAGTTTCAAATCGCGTGCTACTCCTATATAGAAAACTGATTTATAACTGACAAAAATTCATTCAATTGTTTTAATCATTCAATCGATTGATTTTCTATAACACATAAAAATTCCATCAAGTTCAATTTGAAAAAGTAGTTTACTAGTTTTATTCTGAAACTATTTTTTCAAAATTATTTAATCATGATGAATCTTTTGAGCCCTTCTCAAGTAAATGAGTCATGCAACATGGTTTTGAACCAAAACCATACTCACACACTCCCAACCTGACCAAAATTCCCACCTAGCTTCATGAAGGCTTCAAGTAATCCACTTGTAACCTTTGATCCAAAGACTTCATCATGTTGTTGACTTCATCAAATTACTTAGCTAGTCATGGTGCTAACAAATCGATTATGTGATAGTTTCATCTTATGACATCTAACCCCAACAATAATAGGTTTAGCTCCTTATAGTCATGAGAATACTAAATAACCAGGAAGTACAGTGGAAGAGGGTGGATTAAACCCATAAACCCCTAAGTTGTCTCCAAGTTTGACTTTTTATGATCTTTGGTTGAATATGCCAAACCCTAATGTGAAAGGTTCGTTAACTAGAATCTGTTTTTCGATGCTCACACTCGGCCTAGCAAATTGGCACTGGGTGTAATTGAGTTCTATTGCAATTTTTGCCCATTCAGAATCTTAAGCCCAACCCAACTTTTAGCATCAACATTTCAATTTTGCCCTTATGTGCTCTAAGGAATTCCAATGTTGCTTTTCTTAACCCAAATGATTTGTGTTCATTTATTTGAAAAAATTAATGGGATTTAGAGTAATATTCGATGAAAAACTCAAGTAACAACTTTTTTCAAAACAAACAAATTATTTATAAAACCATGGGATTTAACAAGTTACAAGCTTAGAAATAATTGATTTCATTATGAAAATAAGCCCAAAAATGTCATAAAATTTAACTCTATCAAACTCCCCAAAAATTAGAACTTTGCTTGTTCTTAAGCAAAAGTAACTTGGCTAAGATGAACAATTACTTAACACTAATATAACAACTCAAAAAAAATTCGCCAAACACATAAAAAATCATTCAAATATGTTCCTCTTCAAATAAACTCATGAATGAACAATTATACCTCATGAAATCTCAACTACAATACTAAAATGGAACTGTAACTGAAAATGCACACAACTTTCAACAAATATGACAATTATTATCAATGAACATCCAAAAGTATTATTCCTCACCGAAGTAACTTTTTCACTCAAGCTCTATAGTGTCTCACGATGTAATTTTTCTCTCACCTACTACTAATTCATCACAATTTAACTTTACTTTTCATTTAAAAAGCCAAAAATTTCAAACACATGCAACATCACAAAGACTTTTATTGGATTTTAATGCGACTATGCTAGAAAGAAAATTAGTTTTTCTATATAATTAAAATAATTCAAGAGAGCAATTAGATCAATTAATAAATTCAAAAAATTTTATGCTCTTTTATTCCAATCAAAACCAATAATATAAAAAGGATTTTAGGCCAAGTTCAAGAGGGGGTGAATTGAACTTTCAAAAATTTTCATAAACTTTGGAAAGAATTAATGGAAAGAATGATAGTTCTTTATTAAAACAATCAATTATGTGAATTTTGAGTGCATAGCAGAAAAAAAATAATTGAAAGCTTAAATCAATTAATTGAATAACGCAAACAAATATAGTAAAATGTCACATAAACAAGAGTGTATTAAGAGGGAAAAGAGAGAGCAAGAACCAAGATTTATATTGGGTCACTCTTTCTCAAGAGCTAAATCCAGTCTCTTTGTCTGCAAGCAAAGAAATTCACTAAAGAACACAGTTTAATAAAAAACAACACAATACACTTGCACTTCGCAAGAGACCCACTACACACTGCAGAAACCACCTCTGAACCCTACAGAGATAACAAAACTAGTGCAGAACCCTACTGCACCACTAAAAAGAGTAAACCCTATACAAATTGTAGTCTAAACAATAAAAAATACATGAAAAAGATACAACCTGAAAGCAATTATGCACAACATAGTTTTAACACCGAAAAAACTAATGCAAAAATACTTATCTCTGATGAACCGAAACCAAAGTAGCAGTTTTAACGCTAATGGAGAGCTTCAAGATCTACAATCTTGATTTTTCTTGAATAGAAAACTTGATTTTTTGAAGACTGACTGATTTTTGAATGAACACTATTTTTCACACATTAAGCTCTCTCAAAAAAATGTAATATCACTATTGTATTCCTTCTTTCTTCTAAAAGTCATGATATTGTTTTATAACCAATTGGTTTTAAAAAACTGACTTAACTGAATCAATTCAATCGATTGAAAAACCAAAATAAATCAATTGATTTTTCACAAAACAAATTATTTTAATAAATTAATTTTCAAAAATAACTGATTGCAAAACCTTGACAAAGACATTTTCGAAAAAGGTAATTCTCTTGTTAAAACAAGTTTAAAGATTTTGAAGCTCATTCCAACTTCAACTGATCTTCATTCTCAGTCCAAGTTGGCTTCATCAATTCACATGGTAGCATGAGTGCTAACATAATCAACTTTCCCTCTAAACTTATTTATTTCAATATCTAATTTTTTAAACCATAACCTTTGATCTCCTTATATCACCTTTTCATAAATTTTTTTCCAGATATTCTCCAGCAAACTTGAATGATATTAAGTTCCTAATCTCCTTGCTCTCCTAACTCAAACAAAGGCAGTCAAACAAAGCTAGTAGGATGAAGAACAATATGCTTTTTGTAACATCCCATATTTTTTATATAATAATAACTTTATTGCATAAAATTATAAAATAAACTTGAATATAAAATCCATACTTTCATCATGTATTTTAAAATGTACTTCTCCAAATAAGATTTAATAAAAATATCTTTGTAAAATTATAAATAAAATAAAATAAAATAAAGATTCTCCAACAATTCACTTAGGATTCACACCACCTGTCAAATCCTTTACTCTCATGTAATACACGATCATCGCAGATTTAAAAACAAAACAAACACCACAAAAAATAAGGTATGATAGAGAGTTTTAAAAATATAGATTTTCATAAATTAAATTTCTATATTAACCCAAAAATAACAAATCAAACTTTCATAATTCATCTTACATCATACATATGCTGACTCACAAACAAAGACACTAGACTCTCTACTTCCGGAAGATACTTGTGCATTAAGTTAGACTCAGAGGTGTACACCTTTCATATACCACCCATCTGTTCCAATCGGGCTCATATTTCAAACCTCGGATCCCATATGCACAGGGTTAATCCATATGTCCTATTTTGATCGAGCTCATATTTCAAACCTCGGACAGGACCATATGAACCTCCTTCGACTCTTCATTAACTAACAATCTTCATCTGTAATCCAATATACCATTAGAGTCATGATACCTCCTTGAATCCCCGAAAAATGCACATCCTAATAATCTCAACACGGGTATCTCCTTTCCTGAAGATACTATGTCTCGATCACACACCACATCATTCACAAATTGATACTACATCATACAATACATGAACATTCATCCAATTCATTAATAAACAAATAATTACAATATTTATGAAAAAAAATCAAACTAGCTTCCCTTACCTCTATAGAGTAGAGATACTCAAAAACCCTAAAATCACAGGCAACCTAACTCTGTTCAAGAATCTGATCGGACACTCTTGATCTACTCAACGCTAGAAATCTAGGGGTGTCATCTGATTGTCAATCTGCTAACCTATGAGATCACAAATCTAGAGAGAAGGTAGAAAAATTTAAAGAGAAATTGTTTGAGAGATTATGGTTTTTATAAGAATGAAACTGTATATCTTGTTAAAGAAAGAGAGAGAGATTTGGTAGTTTTTATAAACAAAATATCTTCTTAGAGATAATTGGTGATTTTTATTAGAATAAAACATAATATCTTCTTAGGGAGAAAGTTGGTAGTTTTTATTTCATAGCTATTTTCTAGGGTATTACACTTTTAAATACCCTAAAAGGGTATAAATGTTTCATTCACTTAAACGGGTTGGCTATTCGACTCTAACCACAATAAAAATAAAAGAAAATGGCCTTGATCATATGTAAGCATGTAAATGAATAATCAATAAAGAAACTCAAGAAAAATCAATTATAAATAATTAGTGATAGTACTTAATTGGATGACTTTGAAGCTCAAAATGTCACCTGTTTATACTTTCAATACCAGTCCAAGTCATTCATCAGTGCATTATTATTATTATCCAACCAAGTTTCCATTTATTCACAAAAAAAAAACAAATAAAAAGTATACTACAAAATAAAAGCAACCTCTATATCTTCCAAATCTTTTAAAAAAATTCCTTTCTTTTAGCATCTTCATTTATTTGCATCTCCCCCTCCTATAAATTGGTCCTGGTCCTCAGTTCAAATAATTTTTCAGCAAAGAAGACTAAGAAACCAAGTTCCAAAAATCGACGCCGGCACCAAGCATAGATAGCGTGGCACCGAGCACAACAACTCTCGAGAGCAATTTTCCTGAATTCTACAAGACTCAAGTGATGTGCACCCGACTTGGCTTACTCTCTAAAATTATCTCCACATGTTTGGGCTCATGAAGATGTGCTAATTAAGAGCATTTTAGATCATCAAAATTCTACACAAAACAACAAAAATAGAAACATAAGACAAAATAATAAACTAATATAAAAAACTATGGGTCTCCCAAAAAGCCCTTGTTTAACATTTCGAGGTTGACAGGTAATTTGTTCAAGGTGGATGCATCCTAAGTCGTATCATTCTCCTAGGAACAATTTTTGTTTTTCTATAATATGGGCTTTCAATCTCCATATTTCATCATCTTTAACTTCCTTGACAACCCAAAAACTAGACCCTTTTGGACACAATTTTTTCCGAAGAGATCTCATCTTTGGACTAACAAATATAATTGGTAGGCCCGGTCTAAGCTTAGCTTCCATCAGTCTTGGCCTTCTCCACTTTGAATAGCGTTTTAAAATTATAATGATTAAGTTGCTTAGGCTCCTAATTTCATGGGGTAAAGCATCCCAAAACCTTTTTCATCTTGGTCCAGGTGCTCACCCTCTTCTTTACCACTAAAGAAGCTTTTTGTTTCAAAAGCATAAGATAAGGACGTTTTATCAGAAATGGGGATTTAATCTCTTGTTTCTTTTTCTCTTTTTTATTATCTTATTTTTCTATTTTTATCTTTATTTTTCTCATCTTTAGTTTTTCTCTCCTCGTTCATTTTTTTTTCTTTATAATTCCTTCCTGACCCACCTTTCTCTCATCAAAAATGTTTTTCTCTCCATCTCTCAACCCAAACTTTCTCTCACTTCTATTGATAATTGCGTTACACTACTCCCTGGGATTGACCTGGGTATTTGCAGCGAATGATCCCTCCTAATGGTCTGCCATTTATTTTGCCAATTAATCCACCTATACCTCCAAATTCTTATTAGATGCTTCTATATTCTTTTGATTTTGAACAGAGGATTCAATGAATTGTTGAAAGGTATCATCCAACTTATTGACTCTCTCATACAATGGTAGATATTGTTGATGTCGTTGATTGCAAATATAATTCACTTATTTAATGTAAGAACCACTAGGCATTTGGTAGTAATCATTCGAGTGATTGCCTCCACAAAAGTCACACCTCAAAACTAGTTGAACTAGAGCTGATGCAGCTTGCAGAGCTCGTATTTGTTGAGATAACTTGGTCATCTGTTGATTGAGAACACCAATTTGATGGGACAAGAGCTTGTGTTAGGCTAATAAAGCATCTTGAGAATTTAACTATAATACTCCTCTCTTATGTGTCTGTGTCCTTTCATACTGACTTCTTAGATCAATAGAAGACAAACTCAATAATTGTGATTGCTTCATCTACAGTTTTTAACAAGACTGAGCCACCAAAAGAAGCATCGAAAATCATCTCTATTTGTGGTTGAAGTCCATTACAAAAAATATGCACTTGTATCTCCGCTTTAAAATAGTGGTTGGGACACCTTCAAACAAACCTTAAATCTCTCCCAAGCTTCAACCAAGTATTCATCAACACCTTGCACAAAAGTAGTTATGGTTGCCTTTGCCTCTGTATTCTTGAATGGTGGGAGGAAACAGGCTAAAAACTTAGTCTCTGCATCCTTCCTATCAGTCAAACTTTAGATAGGCTATGATTGAAATCAAACCTTAGCCTTTCTAGTAAAAAAAAATGAAAACAATCTCAAAGAACAATGCCTCTTCATTGGTTCCTGTGATCCAGCTAAGCCACACAAGTCATAAAATGTGTACATATGAGTATGTGTTTAAGATCCAAACCAGAAAATTGATGTGATTTCATCCATTGTAAGAAAACAACTTCACCTAAAAGGTATTCTCATTTATGGTAGGCCTCACAATGCTAATGAAGTCTCTAGGACTCAAAGTGCTAGCATAGCGTAAAGATCCGAACACTTTTAATTGATTAAAATCTAGTGTAGTTTTGTAAAACATTTCATGAGGAGAAGAATAATTTAAAACAGGTGTGAGAAGCATGTTTAGAATATGTGTAACATGTATCATAGAATATGGCCAATAAATTTTGGATAAATGAGATTTTATCATGAGAGCTCTTGCTACATTTAATAAATGAACATGTTTCCTTTCAACTATACTATTTTTTCGCGGAGTATTGAGACATGATGTTTGATGTACTATTCCTTAAAAAAAATAGTCATGAAAACTTCAGTCTCATTATCACTTATTATTATTTTTATTACTGTCTCAAATTGTTTCTGAACAAAAATAACAAAATTTTAAAAAGTCTTGACAACTTCAAATTTTTGTTTTAAAGGAAAAATTCATGTGTACCTTGAATAATCATCAACTATGGTCAAGAAATATTTATAACCATGAATTGATGGTATTGAGTTTGGTCCCCACATATTAACATGAATCAAATCAAAACTTTTTTTTTTTAGATTTAGATGTACTAATAGGAAAGGGAAGTAGTTTTGCTTTGGAAAACGACAAACATCACAAACTAAATATTTTTTATACTTAACAAAAGAAAATTTATTATTGATAACATTGATGCATTTGTTGGAAATACACCCTAACCGAAAATGCTAAAGGGTTTCGAGATCACTAGCAGAAAAATTAATAGTATTAATGATATGTCTAAATATGATAGGTTTGATTTGAAGTTTTTGATAGGATGAGATCCTGATTATATAAAGCATATCTTGCATCTCAACCAAACCAATCATTTTCAAGGAGTTATTGTCTTGAATGTGATAGTCGTTAGAGTCAAATGTAATCACACAAGATAAATTAGCAATCAATTTTACTATTGAACGAAGATTAAAAGTGAAGCTAGGAATAAATAAAACATTATATATGACATGATTTTGATTGAGGAAAACACTTCCAGAATAATTGACAATGACTTGATTTCTATTTAACAATTTGACGGATAAGACTAATTTTGATGATATGAAGTGAAATGAGTCAAGGATGAACAAATGTGGTTAGTAGCACCATTATCAAGAATCCAAGAACTAAAAGAAGAAAGAAATTTGTTACCAACGTGTGTTGTCATGTTTGAAGGAATAACAAATATTTGATTAGAAGTACTGCCACTGGATTTGTACTGTTGTAAAAGAGCTAAAAATATTTGATATTGCTCTAAAGTAAAACCAATTTTTTGAGACTGTTCTTCTTACGTTGAACCTTCTTGATTTTGCTCATTATTAATAGAATTTGTATTCTGATTTTTAAACTTGAACTAAGGTGGAAACATGCTTTCTATAACATGTATCAGTCATATGCTTTGTCTTTCCACAATGACTATAGACTTTAGAAGTATTTTCTCTTTCGTAGGTTCTTCTACTAATAATAATCATTGTCTTGGACTGATCACCAAAAGTTTGTCTCTCTTGTTGTGTAGCGAGAGAGCAAATCCTATTCAAGGATGACAAGGGGTCTTGTGAGAGATCAACAATTTCAGTCATGGGCAATTGTAGCAACTAGAGCTCTGAAAGCAGTATTTTGATACCATATTATGAAATGAAGAGATAAAAAAAATGAACAAAGATGAACAAAAGATATGGGAATGAAAATACTCTATTTGTTTTTTCTATTGAGAACAAAACAAATGGTTGAATATATACTAGTACTATACACATTCTAGGTCTAGCTAAAAATAGATAAAATAAATAAAATATTACACTTTGATTATGTCATAAAAGACAAAATAACAAACTTGATATTAGTCTTTTTCTAAAAACCTCATATCCATAATTTTTGAAATAATTATTGGACTTTGTTTGTTGTTGGAAATTTGCTTTTGAAACTGTACATTGATTTAGTCAGTTCCTAAATATATTTTTAATTAGAATATTTACTCTTAATTGTTAGAATATTCGCTCTTAATTATTTCGTAGACTTTAAGATTTCAATTTGTTATAATTGCTCCTAAACTTTAAGAGGAGTTATTTTAGTCAGATATTTTTTCTTTTTGCAAGCATTATAAATGTAAGTTATTGATGGCTCAGAAAAATAAGAAGAAATAACTATATTTTCTCTTCATACATATCTCCTCCTATTCTGTAAAACCATCAACAATAGTATCAGAGCCGAAGGTTCGTGCCGACTTGACGGTGATCGGCTCATATGAGATAGGGAGTGTAGAAGAGGGACTCTCACTTGAGGGGGAGATTGTTGAGAGAAGAGTCAAATACTGAAGGAGTTTTTCTAGCAAGGTCACAGTTGAGTTACAAAGCAAAGAAGAAAGGTTGGAAAAATGAGAAGAAAAGTGATGAGGATGACGATGACGAGAAGGAGAAGTACTCAGCATGTCAACACTGCAAAAAAACTAATCATCCACATTGGAAATGTTGGTGGAGACCAGAAGTTGTGTGTAGATCTTGCAATGAATAGGGTCATGTGGAGAAGGTATGCAAAAGAAAGCAACAAGAGGTGCAAATTGCTCAAGAGACTGATGACGAGGAGGAGGAGCTTATTTTTGTGGCGACTTGCTTTGCTAGTGACATCGCTAGTGAAACATGGTTGATTGATAGTGGATGCACTCATCACATGAGACATGATAAAGACATGTTTGTAAAGCTGAACAGAACCCACTCTTCGAAAGTCAGAATTGGGAATGGAGACTATATTGAGGTCAAAGGCATAGGTGACATTGTCATTGATGCTGGCTCTGGTACAAAAATAATCTCTGATGTTCTATATGTCCCTGAAATTAATCAAAATCTGCTAAGTGTTGGGCAACTTTTAGAGAAGGCTATGTTGTTGTGTTCAAAGATAAAACTTGTGAAGTTTTTGATACAACTGACATTAAATTGATGTCAATAAAGATGAAGGGCAAAGGCTTCTCGGTAAACTTGCGAACAGATCTTGCTTACTCTTCTACAGTTAATTTGGGACAGATTTGGCGTAAAAGGAAGCAGTCTAGGAAGCCTGCAGCAGAAAATCATGGGAAGCCAGTAGTGAAAAATCATGGATTGGATTCTCGTGATGATGTTAAAGTTTCTAAAGAATTGATTGTGAAAGAGATTAAAGGTCTTGATGCTGTTCGAGAAACAACTGAGTAGGAAGGTTCTAATGAAATGTGGATGATCATCTTGTGATAGGTACTAGATCCCTCTCTGACATATATCAAAGATGTAATATGACTATTTTTGAACCTGTTGACCATGAGGAAGCTCTCAATCACCTAAAGTGGAAAAAAGATAAGGAGGAGGAGTTGTATATGATTGAGAAGAACAACACTCTTGTTGACATACCCCCAAATAGAAAGTTACAGAAAGATGGAGCTGTTATTACACTTTGATTTTGTCATAAAAGACAAAATAACAAACTTGATATTAGTCTTTTTCTAAAATCCTCATATCCATAGTCTTTGAAATAATTATTGGACTTTGTCTGATTACTTTGTAAGATTGTCAATGTCTCCCTTAGTACTTCAAAAATTGTTGGACTTAGCATCCCTGTCCTAGTACCTTCATTTGATGTCGCCCCTCAATAATTCATGTTGTTCATGAAGCTATAATAAAATCAATTAGAAGTTATACTAGCAGCTACAACTACTAGGTAACCAACTTCTCCAGCATCTTTAGTGATACTGAATCAGACCTATTCATGATGTATCACACAATTCAAATCCATATGTAATTCAACACTTGATACAATTCCGTGGCATACCAAATTGCATAAGTGAATGTGAGGTGTTTTAGTAGTTGGTGGGTTTAATGTAGGATATGGATTTGTTGTGTCTGGAGTTGTAGGGTTCACTACAGACCCTGCATCCAACTTCTTGGTTTCTTCTTCTATTAATGTTATGGTTTTACCTAGACCTGTATAAGAAATGAAGAATCTTTTAACATTTCATGTGGACAAATGAAAATAAATAGCTGCAATTCAACTAGTCAAGCTGAATAAATTAACTCAAAGCTTATCTGTAATTTCTACCTATGTGGCAAAGGATGTTTCATAAGCTATGTAATGTGCCTAAACATGCCTTCCTACAACTAAGATAAGCATCTTTATTTTGTTTACATCGTTAGTACATTTCAGTTGAGCCCAATGAACCTATTTAAGGGTGCAAAATGCTCTAGATTCCTATTCAAGTTTCTATTCCCATTTTCAATATCTCTGTAATAATCTCTATCACCGAATCCAATCCTCTGCCACCCTAATTTTACTGTCATTTCCTAAAGTAAATTGTCATATTTCTCGTTTTGGAAGTTTGTATATTGTCTAGTAATTGTAAACTTCATCTTTTTGCATTGTTCACTGTTCAGCTTATATCTCTTGATATGGTGAATTGATTGCCGGTGCATTATGCATTGTTGACTAGTTTCCATCTGGCCACAATTTGATTGGTTTTATGAGAAAATTATATGAGCTGAAAGCATTCGTATAAATTACTTTTTTTTTGCGTTTCGTTTGTGAATCGTTATTGAACCCTAATTTACCGAAGTGGTTCCACAGTGCAAGACACTGAAACACCTACGGAGAATGAGCAAACAGATTGAGTCCAATCCTTTTTAAAAGAAAAAAATATGCTTGAGTAACCATGGTGATCCAACTTGTCAACAAGAGATTATCCTAGACAATGTGTTGTGATTATAATGGAATACATGTTACCCAAAATAGCAAAGCCTAGTTAGGGCAATGCTTAAAAGGAGGGGCTCTTTTCTAGTCCATGAATTTAGGGAATCCACAGAAACAACACATGATTTCCCTAGACTTTGTTCCTTTAATGCTGTTGAAGTTCTCATGCACGTTATTAATTCATATGTAGCTTTACATATATCTTGCTCTTTTCTGTTTTAGGCATAATTACACTAGCCTATATTTCAAGGAATTTGAGAGAGATGCTCAAGTTAGATGCTGCAGTACATGATGTCCATTTCGGAGTTAGTGGTCTAAGGGACGGACTTATCTTCTCGAGGAAAAAGTGGTGGAAATCATGAGAATCCTCTTGTAGGAAAATTCTTTAGGCTTCATAGAATAACGCTAACTCGTAGAAAAAAAACTATCACTTGTTAGCTATCGTGAGCTTCTTTCTCTCTTCTTTCAAATTGAAAAGATATATATTTCCTTGTTGACCAAGTCCTCGTTTTGTGGTCATGGTGAATGTGTTTTGCATAGAACTACACATCCACCGTCGTTATGATCTGAAAGGCTCTTCACAAGGAAGATATACAAACAATGATAAAATCAATTGCAACACAATATTGAAAGATCTTGTCTAAATGAGTTTCATATGGATAAAAAATTGCCAGAATCCCTACTCAAGTAAGCTGCTCCTAACTATCATTTACATTAGTGACAAATCTGCAAATGTTTTGTTTGTGTAACTGATGAATATTTGTTGATAAATTTCTAGGGTATTTAATTCACGTTCTTCTAGAATGGTTTATGTTAACTGGTTCTTTCATACTGGAAATTAATAACTCTTTTTTTAAGTGTTTATATGTAAGGATTCTACTTAGCAATAGATCTTTACCTTTTTCTGTGAATTACTAATACTAATCATACTATTTTAAGGTTGACATATTACTATACAAAATTTATTATGCTATGAATTGACAAAAAGTCTCACGTTGCTTGCTTCTATTTCTGCTGTAAATATTTCTTTCGTAAATTTTGCAGCTCAAATATGAATTGGATTTTCAAATTGTTTAAAAATGAGTAAGTTGAATTCATAAACAGAAAACACCAAAAAAACTTATTATATTTTGGTTTTGGGCTGAAGTTGTTCTCGTGTTCTTTCTGTGTGTTGGCTCTAGATTCATTAGTGCTGATTTCTTATGCGTTTCTCTCCCTTGAATTTCCCAACTACCAAATACTAATTGATTTTAAAATAGAATCTAACAAGAAATACGAATATATAACAAATCATTGTGATGTGTAAAATTGGCAAACTACTCTTTTAATTGTATTGAATGCGTTGTGATAAAATCTACCATGAAGCAATTATCAAAAGGTTTCACTTTTTTCAGTGAATTTTCTGATTAATGTCAGTGGAGAAACTATTGCATGGCATGTATTGGTAAGTTGTTTATCAATTTTAGCTAGGTGTAACGGTTTATATGCCATAAAATATGTATCATGGTGGGTTTACAATTGTATTCAACATCTTACCGTACTTGGTAAATTCACCTTATAATCCTAACCAGAATTTGTTTTTTCGGTGACGGAAAATTTCCGTAGATTGCAAGTTCTTGTTTTTTTTTTTTTTTTAGTTTTTACTGTTTTATTAAATTTAACTGAAATAGATTGATAGTGATATATTATTACTTTTTTATAATAATTAGTTTTAAAATATAACCAGACATGTTTTTAATTAATCAACAAAGTAAAAAAAAGAAAAATCTGATAGTACATCAAAACTTACTTAATTTATTCTTTTAGTCCTATTTCTTGCAAGTAATTGAAGATTCAATCATAATTTTAAAAAAGTAGTAATACTATTTTTTGAATAAATAAAAATATATGTTTTTGGTTCTGTAATGGATGAATGAGTGGCTTTGGCCGCTTGCAATAAAGTATAGTAATTAATAAATACTATAAAAAATACATCACTAAATGTGATGCTAAGAATTTCAAAATATACATTCACAGTCAGTGACTCTTGTTCTCACTTTTTCAACTACTTTTAAATAAATATTGTAATTTTTTCCTTTTGAAAATTGATATACACATTAAAAAATAATCTTTTTTAATTCTTGACCAAAATTAAAATTATTACCTTTTCTGAGTTTTGTCGGGCGAATTTCTACTTGGTTACACCATACTTAGTAACACCTATTGATTTAAAGTTTTTGCCATTTAAATCATATATCATTGTTACTTCAAGATATCTTTTTTTATTGTTTTTAATCTATTCAGGTCTCTCAATAAAAAAAATGACTATATTATCAAATTATAGAATAAGTAAGTTTTAAGATAAAGTTTATGATTAAATTGTAACTTTTTTTCATAATTAATCAATCAATTATAATTTATTTTTAAAAATTTAACATCTTAAAATCTCTTATTGTCGTACAAACAGAGAAGTAAACATGCAAGGATTTTTTTTTATTTTTTCTTCTTTTCCTTCCTTTTCCTTTTATGTTAAAAAAACATTTTATGGAGTTCAAAAACATATATTTAAAATTGATGATAACTTTTTTTTTTTCTAATTTTGATAAGGAAGTTATATCAATTATTTATTTATTTAAAGAGAGATGGGAGGAAATTTATATTATAATTTATAAAATCCCCATTAACTATATTAATCTTTTAAAGGGTAACAATAATCACATTAACTATTTTTTATTAGAGTTAGCTTTGTTAATTACGTGGACTACACTTTTATGATATTTAATTAAATATTCTTACAATCTCTAACTTGATCTATGTTACGACTTGAAGATTCAACAACCATAAGAGCGCATTTTTTAATAAAATAATCAAGTCATCATCCTTAATTAGATTTAAATCAAACGAATCATGGAAATCTATGTTAGTAAGCTATATATTTCTTTCATGTATCACAAATTAATTCAATTCTTAAAACATCAATCGAAGTATATTGTAATCTTTGATTTAAAAAAAAAAAACATATTATAAGTTATCACACCAAAATAGTGTATCCACATAACCTAATTTGGATAACAAGCATAAATGAACAAAAACATAATTTTAATTGAATTCAGAAGTGTCAAACGATAGAAGAAAATTATTTATACATATCATAGTAATAATACTAACAAGGACTTATCAATTATTCTCATGTGTCTCACGTGACTGAAAAATATATTAGGTGACAACCCTTTAGTTAGTGGATCTGCTATCATTTGATTAGTATCAATATGATCAATTGACACTCTTTGTTTTTTCACTTTTCCTTAACTGAGAAGTATTTTAATTCTATATGTTTTGCACCTTTTGAATACTTGTTATTTTTAGAAAAGAAAACAGCTACAAAATTATCACAATAAATTCTCAACGGCCTAGCTATATTGTTCATGATATTAAGCCCTGATATAAATTTTTGCAACTACAATGCATGAATTGTGGCTTTAAAGTATGCTGCAAATTCATCCTCCATGGTAGACGTAGCAATGAAAGACTCTTTTACACTTTTTCATGAGATTATTACTCCACCCAAAATAAAGATATAACCAAATGTTGATTTTCTTGAATCTATACATCCAACATATTCTAAATATGAGTAACATATCACTTCAAGGCTATTTGTTCTTCTATAAATGAGCATGTGATCCTTGTTGCCTTGTAAATACTTGACGATTTTCTTTGCAGCTTTCCAGTGATCCATTTCGAGATTAATAGCAACTTAACATTTCTACCACAAAACTTATATTTGGTCGAGTACATTTCTGAAGATACATCAGGCTAGCAACCACTAAAACATAAGTGTTAAAATAAGTGTTTGGCCTAAGTTCAAGAGGGGGGGGGTGAATTGAACCCTTTTTGAATCTTTTCGAAATTTGCTTTTCAATGTGAGAATACAAAGTCTTTAAAGAAACTTAGACTGTAATCTACAAAGGTTCAAACAATTTACAAATATGAAAACCAATCAAACAGAATCAGTGCACTGCAGACAAATATGAAATCTGAAAAACCAGTATACTGAAAACCAGATTAAATTTCAGAAACAGACAG
>Ga0209700_101347_pt1 | contig 50520 bp, 25 predicted proteins | sample SiratroredBW_FD_187528 | JGI IMG/M metagenome (GOLD analysis project Ga0209700, IMG submission 187528) | Root nodule microbial communities of legume samples collected from California, USA - Siratro red BW (SPAdes) (version 2) | ecosystem: Host-associated > Plants > Roots > Nodule | place: USA...
CAGAAAAAAAAAAAAAAACTTAGTAGACAGATGAACAGACATTAGTATCCATCATACATGCATGCAGTAGGCATGAAACAAAGACTTACACTTTCGGCTAAATATCTCAGACATAGAGCTTGAGAATAAACTACTTTCACAGGGCGCAGCAGTGGTCACAATCTTGTTCCCAATTAAACCATATGAGGTAGGTGCCGAATGCAGAGATGCATCAGACAATGATGAGGGACGATAATTCAATGATTCCTTAGAATCTATACTATTCCCAGGTAGACTAGCCTGGGACATCAGCAAACCAGCTTTTGCATTTACATCAAGGGGTGGTGTACTGTTCAAAATGCTGCCTGGTGATGCTACCACTCCATTGCTTCCTGATAAAAAGAAAATAGAACAACTTACTTATCCAGCAACGACCATGTTTTGCACATAAAAATTTGAGGGAATACTCAACCTTTAAAATTAGCACAATAAAATGAAGGCCACGAAATGACAGATAATATCTATATCAAAAGCACGTTTATGAGCTCCAATGCAGCAAAACGCAGTATTCATCTTCATGGAACTACCCTTATTTTTTCAACTAAAAGCAATGCCATAAATTACAAAGCTGCAAGAACATAGTTGCAGACAAATGTATTCATTATTTCAGTAAAAATTGCAGCAATTAGGTGTGAACCAATTACCACAACCAAGAAAAATAGTTTTTGTCTTGACATCAATTACTCGTTCAAACTTCAAAGTACTTTACTATATTGATTGATAACTGATCATCATTATATCAGATTCAGGTGCAACCAAACATATATATACTGTTCAAAGCAAAAAAAGTGAGAGAAAAATTGACTAAAATATACCAAAATGCTCAAGTATAATCAATTAATCACCATAAATGGAAATAGCATTACTTATAGAATTTCAGTTTTCACCATTACTCAGATTACATCCAATTGCTAGTTTACATTGCTAATCACTTTTCCATGTGCACCCAAACATTTACAAGATGTCCAAACACGGAAGAGAAAGAAACATTTGGCTGAAAGCCCTTAAAATGCAAATGTCGTACCACATTTCAGAATTGAGATCCGCGGTATCCTATAAAGTATACAGAAATATACAGATAAAGAAAGGTAATTCTAATATGAAACAAAAGTGACCAATCAATTCTGAATGGTTCATTAAATGTCAAAATAATAAATATTTGTTAGATAGAAATCTTGGGTTATTAATGAGGGTATTAGAGGCCAACCAATACTACAAAATATAGAACTGTTTCTGAACAAATAAAGGATTGATCGGTCCTCACCTTGTGGGTAATGGTCATTAATGGATATTGGTTTCCGTAATCCAACATTCCTCTGCCCAAAAAACAAGTTTAGAAAACCAACGATTCATAAAGGCAATGGCAGTGAAGGTCAGAGAGAAGATAAATAACATTTTTAAAAAGTGAGAAGTTACAGATCTGATGATCATTAAATTGTTGGGTCACATTTTAGAAGTTCACAGTAACTAAAATGGCAATAAATACCTCAGAACGAAAGGAAACGTCTTCAAAAAAGTGGGATGAAGCAGAAACGCCCCTGTGATCCATGACTTGAAAAGGCATCCTGCTGCAGCCTCAGGGTCCCGAGAAAATGGAAAAGGAGTAATATTGCTGAAAAAGATCTCCACTTGCTAGTTTCCTTGAACTATACTCATCCTTATACATTCAAAAATAAATTTTAAGGTCATTTGCTTGACAAGTGAAAGTGCAGATAACACTGAACATGGCCCTCTTATCAAAACCACTAATGCTGAACACCCCACCCAGAAAATAAAAATAAAAACTTTTTGTAAAAATCGGAACATGTAAGTGATCTTAAGTTATTGATGATTTTAAGAAAAAAAAAGTGGGAGAGAGAACCAGCTAATTAAACTATGCCAACAAGAACAATGAAAAAAAATAGTTGCATCTTCAACTAAAGACCACCGGAAAAGGAATTTAGTGGGGGGAAAGAAGAAAACTCGTAGCTTACCTACCAAATACCTAACACAATTGAACCATTTTGGCTGCTAAGAAAATGCATGAAATTGAAACAAAACCATCCATAGAAAACTTCCATTCAACTGTGCAAAAATAACAACTGCCACTTTCCCTTTAGGCAACCCACCAAAACAAATGAAAATAAAACCGCAATCAAGCTTAAGTTTTCATTTTTCCACCTTCCTACGGGAATTTTACAGGAAAAACCTTGAACATGAACAGATCAAGTGCAAAAACTCAATTTTTCGATGGAAGAATGGGTGATGATGAACTTAGACAGCTCATAACCCCAGAGTAAGAAACACCATGAGATAATTCCAAAATTGCTATTTAGACAAAAAAGAATACACAGATTATAATATTCCAAGCAAGAAAGAAATCTTACCTCAATTCAAACACCAACTCTCCAGCACAAAAAAAAATCTACCTCACGGAATCCAACCACCTTCTCATAGGACACTTTTTAAAGGAGAGAGAGAAAAAGGGGAAAAAATTGAATCTTGCAGGAGGTCTAAAACATGAAGAATTCAGAAATAGGGGATCTCGTGATTTTTTTTCAAAAATCTCATCTCCCCTCTCTGCATTGCTTTCCCTGCAATCTCACTCACAATAAAATGAAGAAAAAAAAAACAATTTTTGTTATTTCCGGTTGTTTCCAAAACAGTGGCAAAAAAGGGAAACAGAATCAGAATTCGGAGCTCAAATCGAAAAATTAGTATATTCCGGCCAACGTAGGGCAACTTTCCGGCGAGATTAAGCTCGCCGGTCACGCTGTATGGTTCAGAGAGAATCAGACAAGGCAAGAAGAGAGTTTTAGAGACTTGTGACAGAAAAAAAGAAGGAAAAGAAGGAAAGAGAGAGGAAAAAGTGTGTTAGTTGGCTTTAATTAAAATAAATCAAACAAATTAAAAAACAAAATAGGTAAGAATCAATAATAAATACTAAATACGCGCAGGTCGTGTAATGCGTGCATTTTTCGGGTTTGAAAATAAAGTGAAAATTAAAGACCGCACATGACACATAACTTTTGTTGAAAACAAATGTTACAGAAATTAGACACTTATCCTAAATGTTCCAATTTCTTTACATGCCAAGCTCTTTGTTTTCAACAAGTCCACGTATTCTTCCCTGTAAAATTATTTTATTCCATTCTTTTCTTGTTCCACAAACTTTATAAATTTACTTTCATTTCATACCCTTTTTCTTTCGTTTTCTCAATTTCAAGTTTTGTATATAAATATGTATCTCTCTACACTAATGTATACACACACGTAGAATTATTAACAACCATCTAGGTTTTCAACTCTGTTTTTATTTTGTACTATGAATAATTACTTTAAACAAATTCATCACAGTCTAACAATTTACATGTTCTGAACTTGTAATAATTATATTTACATGTATGACTGTATCAATAAGTTGATTTGGTTGATAATCATAAACAATAATTAGTTTTAATGGATTAAATTTTGTTAAAATTAAACTTTCTGGGAATATTTTTTAATAGATTTAATCTTATTTCGTGTTAATGTGAATAAAATAATCAAATTCGATTTCTTATATATAAGATTTCTCAAAATTGATGTAGTTGGAAATATTATCATTGAAAAAAAAGTATCTTTTAGTTCATCAACAAAATCATATTTAAAAACCAAAAATATTTTTTTTCATACTATGCTTTTATTACTAGTTATATTTAAAAATAAATAAATAGTAGATTTAAAATGAATAATAAACTCATGATGAAAAAATATTTTGAGATTATATACTTGAAACATAATTCTACTTTTTTTTCATATTATAATACCTCAAAAAAAATTATTCACTACATTATAATTTCAACTTAAACTATACAGCATAATTTATAGGTGTAGATATTTGTAAAAGAAAAGACAAAATAAAACTTTTATTGTCCTTCAGATGCTACTTCTGAACTTATTATTATATCTACTCATTTGCACCTGTTATTATATTTACTGATTTGCGTCTATAATTATTTCATCTACTCACTCATGTATATAGTACAATTATGACAATTATGATAGGTAACCCCAAAAACAACATATCATAAGATAAGTTCATTGGAATAAATTTCTAACATAAGATCTATCTCAAATTTATTCACTGCATTATAAATCCAACAGAAGGGTGATGTGTCTAAAAACACAAATAGTTTATAAGTATAAATATTTACAAAAGAAAAGACAAAATAAAGATTTTATTGTCCTTCAGGTGCTGCTACTCTTGCACTTATTATTATATCTACTCACATGCACCTGTTTTTATATTTATTCATCTGCACCTGTAATTATATCTACTCATATATATAGTATAGTTATGATAGGTCACCACACAAACATGTCATAGGATAAGTTATTGAAATAAATTCCTAACATAAGATCTATCTCAAAATTATTCACTGCATTATAAATCCAACAGACGGTGATGTATCTCAAAACACAACTTAAACTTAAACTATACAGAATAATTTATAGATAGAGATATTTACATAAAAAAGACAAAATAAAGTTTTTATTGTCCTTCAGATGCTGCTACTCCTACACCTGTTATTATATTTACTCATCTGCACCTGTAATTATATTTACTCATATATATAATATAGTTATGATAGGTCACCACACAGACAACATGTCATGGGGATAAGTTCATTAGAATAAATTTCTAACATAAGATCCATCTCAAAATTATTCACTGCATTATAAATCCAACAGACAGTTATGTATCTCAAAACACAACTTAAACTATACAGAATAATTTATAGATATAGATATTTACAAAAGAGAAGACAAAATAAAGCTTTCATTGTCCTTCAGATGCTCCTACTCCTGCACCTGTTATTATATCTACTCATTTGCACCTGTCATTATATCTACTCATATATATAGTACAGTTATGATAGGTCACATTAATAACATGTCATAGGATAAGTTATTGGAATAAATTTCTAACATAAGATCTATCTCAAAATTATTCACTACATTATAAATTCAACAGACAATGATATATCTCAAAACACAACTTAAACTATACAAAATAATTTGTAGACATAGATATTTGCAAAAGAAAAAACAAAATAAAGTTTTTATTGTCCTTTAGATGTTGTTACTCATGCACCTGTTATTATATCTACTTATTTGCACCTCTTATTATTTTTATTCATATATATAATACAGTCATGATAGGTCACCACAAAAAAAACATGTCATAAGGGGTAAGTTATTGGAATAAATTTCTAACATAAGATAATATATATATATATATATATATATATATATATATATATATATATATATATATATATATATATATAAATAAATCTCACACTCCTTTAATAATACAACTCTATATAACAAAATTAGTTTTTTATCATTCTTATTAAAAAAAAAAACTATTTAAACACTATTGAGTAATTATTGTTTAAACATCATCTCAGAAAATATAATTATTGTGTGACTCACAAAATAAGTTCTAAAAACATTAATTATGTTGTTTCACTAGAGTTTGAGGACCACATCTTTTATTTCACTACTTATAACATATTTATATATTTTATATTCTTTGTTCATTTAAAATACTATCTCTATTTAAATAATTTAAATGAAAAAATATAAAAATGAATTACAAATAAAACTTGTCAATATATAATTTATTGCTAAAAGAATTTAAGACATTATGTATTTTTATTAAAACCATTTCAATAGTTAAATTGATTAATCCAACTTTATACATAACCACTAAAGTTATTAATACTTTTATAACATATAATGTAGTAATATTATACTATCTTTAAAAAATGTATGATCAAACTCTTTTACTTTATGTCCATAGATGTTTGAATATAAAATGAAACATATACTCAATCAATAAACAATGGTTTTTGAAAAAGTTGTATAAATAAATATTGATCAGATTTAAAAATTAAAGTTACAGTATTGTAGTTATATGTTATAGTTGAATTCAATTAAATTAGTATAAAATTAAATTTGTAATATATATAATAATAATAATAATAATAATAATAATGAGGTGTATGATTTTACATTTACGTAATTAATATAAGAAAAAATATGATCAAATATTTATTCTTTCACGTGTTTGTAGATGGATGTTTGGGGATAAATTCCAAATATTCTCAATTAGCAATTTTTAAATCTTTCTATGATTACGAATGTAGGTCTATTTTAGAAAGTTATGCTGCTTTCGTTATATATTGTAGTTAAATTAAAACAATTTGATATAAAATTAAGAAGAGATAATGGTAAACAAATTTATTTTAAAATATTAGACATATAAGTAATGAAGAGTAAAAAAATTCATAGTATATATATTGAAAGAGATTTCCACCAATGGGAACTATTGTTGTTGTTATTTCTAATATCAATAAAATAACTGAATGAAATAGAAAATATGTAATTATTTTTTGTTTTTATTATAATAACTATAATTTCAAAAATATCGCACAACTAACATAAATCACGTACTTATATATTTGTAGGGAATTTAATTTTAAAGTTTATATGTTGATTGTTTAATAAATTTTATACTATCATCAATCATATAAACTGGTATAGTATAAGATTACTATTGTAAATTTGAATAGATTTATCACACATATAATAATAATAATAATAAAAATAAAAAAATAATAATAGAGTTCATTTTTTTACAGTATTAATATTCAAAATATATAAACTTGAAATAATATATAAAAACATGTGTTATAGAAAATAATGATTACCATGCATTTTTAATTATTTCCCTAAATACCACAATTAATCATTTCATTCACTGAATTTATAATCTCAACTAACACAAACAATCAACAAAACAATTATAATTCAATTAAATAAAGAGTACATAAAAGTGATAAAACAAAACCTGTTGGCTTGACAATTGATCTTGGTTTGGACATTTTTATTGCAACACATACTACACCTTCTTAAATTATTTATGTTTTTATCTTTTGAACACATACTACACCTTCTTAAATTGTTTATGTTTTTATCTTTTGATCCTGTTTATGTTGTGTCATGATCAATAACTTTTGGGATACAATGTGCTAAATATTTCATCTCACATGCAAAAGTATGTTTTAATTTTATTATAAATAAGTATAACATAATCAGAAAACAGATTATTTATTTTGTGTGTTTAAAGTCTTTAAAATGTTAATTATTAATTTTGAGGAGGATTAATCTATATCGTATTCATATTTAATAAGAAAAAAAAACATCCATGTAAGTTTTATCAATTTTATATAATTTAATTGTTAAATTTAATATTCAAATAGATTATACATACAAAATTTTATATTAATATAAAACCTTTATACCTACCTTATATATATATATATATATATATATATTAAAATCAATATAATATATACTTTTTTAATATACTAAAACATTAATATTTTATCACAATTCTATTTAATTTAAATTTAAAATAAATAATTATTTATATAAATTTATTCTTTAACTGTTATAAATTTACTTTTATATAAAATTATCGGGGAAAAGTTATACTTATATAATCTAATTTACTTTCCTTATATATGGATATATTGTTCAAGATAAGAGGATAGTTTCTCGAGTTAAATGGAAGAATTCAATATTAATAATTAAATTCAAATCTATAAACCAAATTAAAATTTTCATTAAAAATAGTTATGTAACTCTTTTATCACCTTTTTTTTATTTGTTTTTGTGTTTTCGCTCTCACACTCTAATGTTTTTATTGTTTTATATATATATATATATATATATATATATATATATATATATATATATATATATATATATATATACTCAAAAAAATTTATTTCTATTCCATTGTTATTTTCAGAAAAAAAATACAGTTTATTCAATATTTCTATTGTTCTACACGTTTTGAATAGTTGGATAAACGTAATAATCAGGTGGTCCAATCTTTGCAGTGGTGTGGGATCATGAACATGTATTTTAGAATTTTCTTTGAGTTTTTTTTGTGACTTCTTTTCTTATGTGTACCCCAATTCAGGGTATAATAGACTACCAGGTTTAGCTAAATTAGCCATAAGGTTAAGATTGAATTTTTAAAAATCCTACATCCAAACAAATTTTGGGAAAATAGACTATATTTAAAATTAAGATGTATTTAATTGAAATGTATTGATTTAATTTTTAAAAATTAATTTATATTTTAAATTCATAACTATTTAATTTAAATATATTTGGCATCAACATCAAATCTATTATATCTTATAAATTCAAATTAATTTTTATTTGAATTAATTAGTTGTTCTATTTTGTTATTAAAAATTAAATTATTAATTTTGAGAGAGAAAATTATCATATACTATAATTAATAACATGATGATTACAAGGATACAAATGTTTGATGATTTTGGTTAAATTTTTTTTATGTGTTACTTTTTTTCCTTAGCATTGAATTATTTTTGTTTACAGATTCTTTTCTCATTTGTTGATTTTGTGGCAACGGAAACACATATAAATGCTTTATCTATTTGTCTATCTTTATTATAATAATTTATTATTTACTAAAGTTTTGTTATTTTTTTAGTATTAATATTTAAATAATAAATAATAATTTATGACGTGAATAATGTTGAATAGTGGAGTAAAAGAGTATTCAACCAAAATTAAAAAAAATTAACTGAATAAAATTTTAGTTCTTAAAATTATAAAAATATATAATTAAATCTCTTTATATATATATATATATATATATATATATATATTTATTATGTTATATATATATATATATAATCAAACAGAGATCAAAGCCTAATGCATCATACATAATTATATATATATATATATATATAATAAAATCAAATAAAATTGTATCGATTGGCAAAATTGTTAATGTATAATCTTAATAGTCGATAAAGTGTTTTGTCGGTATCTCGCAAATAACTTAATAAGAATCTTTTAACCTACTAATAATTATAATTAGTTAATTAATTACTTGCAACTTGCAAACTTTTGAAGGAAAAAAATCTATAAAAAGATAAGCATTAAATTTTATATAGACAATAATGTAGTTATCCTTTTTTTTTATCATGAACCATATTTTATATAAAATATACGGTATAAAATGTGTTTTCCAACGTGAATGCGAACATTGTTTTTCCTTCTTTTCTGAAAAAGAAAAGATAATCTTGTTTGCCTCTTATTTCATTAGCCAACCAAAACATAAGAAAGTTATCGAAATGAAACAATAAATTATGACAAAAAAATTACAGTAATCTTGAACATTGGATCTGTTCTGTTGTGTTGTTGCATATCATCTTCTAGCGCATCAAGGTGAGTGTCGTGTACGAAAATGTTTTGCTTTGGATCAGTGACCACCACAATTTCTTAATACTGTAACTGTTCACCAAAACAATAAAAAAATAATATTAGCTGTTTTGTTGAATGTGTTACTATTTTAATCTATTGTTTAATTGTTTATGGACAGTTAAAATTGTTTTAATTTATTTATTTGCTGTTAAAAATATTTGTTTATAGGGGAAGAAACTTGAATAAGAGTATTTGGCATCTTTCCTCTTCCTTTGGGTAGTGTGTATGGATGATCCATCATCTCATCTCATCCACCTGCAGGTTTCCACCAATCACACACAATTTGTCTCTTATGTCACATGGCCAATCATTTACTCTGAAACTCTCATCTTTTTATGTCAATTTCATCATTAAAGAAATGTATCCACTCACACATTTATAAATATAATATGGAAAGACAACACCATATTCTATGTCCTATGAATTATGAAAATTAAGAATAGTTACTTGCATTATTTTCTAAGTGAAAAATGTAAAAGATGCCATTTTTAAGACATTGTTTAGGCCTTTTGAGGTTGTTTTCATATTTAAGGTCCATTTTCCTAGAAGCTTTGTAGATGTCGTGTAAGGAAGATTGTGGTTAAATATTTCTTAAATTGTAAGACTTTTTTTTTCCTCTTTATTTGTGTAGGTTTTCTGATAGGTGTAGAAGCTAGTAAAAAAAAGTTGTGCAAGTCAATGATTCAGAAAATGAGATCATTCTTTAGAGGCAAAATAATATTTTTTCTATTGATGATTATGAATGTTTCATTAATTGTATTTTATTATCTTTGGTTTATTGAATTATCAAGGTGGTTTTTCAAATAGTTAGGTTGCAGCAAATTTTTCTCTGAGAATTAGGTTTTAAGCAATATTGTTCCATGGATTAATTAGGTTTTGTGTGTGGAAGAGAGATCAGAGTTGGGTTATGCAATGTTTGGTCCTTCAATAAAGTCCTTATATGTGAAAATGAATGAATAGGAAGATCCTTGTGCTACAAAGATGTTTTATGGAAAATATGATAGCACACATCTAATCAAATTATAACTTCAATTAACTTGGTTTAAGATTTTATATATTTTTTTTATAAATTTTAAGACACATATACCAAAATAGAAAAGAAGTAATTAGATAAAAGAAACAATTAAGTCAAAGAAGTAAATATGGAAAAAAATTAAAAATAAGATAAAGAAAAATACCTTTTAAAAATAATAGTAATAGTATTATTTGAATTGTTATTAAAAGTTGTTCAAACAAACTAACTAATATCTAAATTTCATAAAAGATTATGAAAATATAATATTAAAAATATATAAAAGTAAATCAATAAATAATATTATTTTTAAGTTTAGGATAAATTGAATTTATATTAATTTTTTAATTCGTATTTATTTATTTATTTTATTTAAGTATTGCTTAAATATTTTAGGATTTTCAAATTATTTTGATTTGTTTCTTGAATTCTAAACTTGTATTATTATATGATTAAAAAATATATGAACACTTTTGACTAGTTTTGAAGTGTATTAATTATGTTGGGAAAGATAATTTAAGTGAATTTGAGTCCTGAAAACATGGAGAGATTATTTAATTGGATCTTTGGACATTTAAATAATTCATTAAATAAAGGTCTAGAGTTAGTACTTAGTAAGTAGTGAGATAAAATAATGACAAAATTGAAATGGTTTTTCTCGGCTTTTTATGACACTGGGAATCAAAATATTTTTTTTTTCTTTCACATTCAGAAGCTTAAAAACAATAATGCAAATGGTATTGATGTTATTCTTCAATTCGAGTTTCACATTAGTATATTACTTGATATATCTCATAAAATATTTTATTATCCATGTTATTAAATTATGATTTAATAACATTATGATTTAAATTAAAAAATAATACGATATTATCTTAATAATTAATAATATAATTTTTTATATTTTTCCATTTTTACCATTACAAATTAATAGAATTTATTAATTTAATGATATATATAAAAACTACCTGTGATGACTACGGTAGTTTTTTTAAGGAAAAATCTATTCAGTAAATATTTGTTTTTATAATTATTTTTTTTATGTCCACGTTTTTTACAATTTTAATAATAATTTTTCATTTTCATAATCAGTATAATAAATATTTTTTTTATTATCATAAACAACTAAAAATAAGATAAAAACAGTCTAGTGCAGACAGCAACATGTGTATCTGAAACAAATTATGAGACACATTATCAAACAAACAAATCATGTATATTATTAGAAGACATTGCAGGACTAACAAACTTTACTTGTCACAATTCCATTTCCCTTTTCACTTTGTTTAATATCATCAGAACTGTGTTATAACCCTTTGTTTATGAAGGCAGAACGTGTTGAAAAAATTAAATTCTTTCTATTTTTTCAAAAATTTTCACATGATACTATTTCAATATTTATTATGAAATCACAAAACAAATTTTAATACGTTTTTTATTTTAAATTTATTTATATTTTTATAATTCTATACTTTTGGCAATTATATCTCTGAAATTTATGATGTAATAATTAAATAATTTTATCTCTTAAATCCATGGACTTGAAAATGACCGTTCACAAGTAGGACCAAAATCATTTAGTTTATAACTCAAATATGATCTTCTGAGACTGAATTCTTGATATTATTTAGGTTGGACCTACACCCAAACTCATAGAATGGTCACAGAGTTAGGGGATACGTGTGCCTCATTTTACAACAATATATATTTTTCTAGTAATTGTTCTAAATGATTGCATTGAGGACTATGTCAGATTTAATGTTTAGGATGGTTAAGACGATTTCTTTCACCAAAAAATCTTTCACTGTGCAAAAATCTTCCTTTTGAAAATTTAATATTTTTAAATGGAGGATCATAATGTTTTTGTTTCTTCTTATTTTTTGTTTTTATTTTTTAAATTTGTCCCTAACCTAACAATCTTCTCTTATCTTGCAACTCTTTTACACTCATGTATATTGGCTGTACTTGGAAATACTGCTGTTAGATTGCCTACAATTGAAAGGAGGAGGAAGAAAAGAAAAGGAAAAATAACTTACAATTGTTAATTCAAGAATAAAAATATATAAATGATAAAGCTGTTTAGGATTGTGGGTGTGTTCATTATTCATTCCATTTTAAAGACTCCTATAGGAGATTGATACTGCTCGTCTATGTTTCCGTCTCTTCCAATTTTTTTTTTTTTTTTTGTTAGTTCTTTTTTCCACATTTCATTTTTTTTTAAATTTGATCACATTTTAAATTAAGTTTCTATTTATTTAAAAAAATATTTTTTTATAAAAAAATTGTTGTCATCAATTTTGATAGAAACAATTAATAAAGTATTTTTTTTTTCATTTAATTAAGATTATACTGTAACTTGGTTTGAATTCTATATTTTTAAAGATTGGATTAATGTTATTGACTAGTTTGGATGAATTATTTTGAAGATTGTCATTTCAGGTAAAGAAAACTTGTTTTAAGTTTTTCAATAATAACTTAAGTTATATGCTCTAACTAATAAAATACTTCATTATAATTTTTAATTTCTATTACAAAAATTATCTATGATGAAATTGATTATGTATATAATATAAAATTTGACATTGATAGCTTGATAGACAATGGTTGCTTTGAATATTGTGAATTATAAATGATTTGATAGATATGGTTGTGTATAATGAAATTGAAATAATGTGTGGTAACTGAATTATATATTCATATGTAACCATTTTGGTTAGAATGGAACCAGATTATTGTGGATTGAAAGGAAATCAAGGTATCATGGTACATATGCATCTATATTTTTTAGTATTGAATTGACATGATGTGTGATGACTGAATTATATGTTCATATTTAACCATTTTAGCTGAAATGAAACCAGAGTCATAAGGATTGAAAGGAGATCAAGGTACCATGGTTACATATGCATCTATATTCTTCAGTACTGAATTAACATGATGTGTGATGACTGGATTATATGTTCATATGTAACCATTTTGGTTGAAATGAAACCAGAGTATCGAGTATTAAAAGGAAATCAAGGTACTATGGTACACATGCATTTATATGCTTCAGTATTGAATTGATATGATGTGTGATGACTAAATTATATGTTCATAACTATTTTGGTTGAAATGAAACTAGAAGATTGAAATGAAATCAAGGTATCATGATTACATATACATCTACATGTTTTAGTATGGTTGACTTGATATGATATGTATTATGATTGATAGATGAGTTTATATGTAATCCTTTCGTATGAAATCAATATGCTTGGAATGAAGTATAAATGATAGTGACTAGAAGATAAACCTATCTATATTCTATATGAGGATTATATTTGAATTCTTAAATCATAAAAGAATGTAAATTGTAAATATATTCATTTTATTTTACTTTCACAAGTTGAAATATTATTTTGTTAGCTTATTTTGCTTTTTTAGTTATGTTTTAAATTACGATGATTGTACTATGTACTCGATATACAGGTTCAGAAACACAGAGAAAAATATAAATTATTAGTTTGATTATGTTTTTCTTTCTTTTTACCATGTAAATAGTTGTGTACAGTTTAATATACCTGCATACCTTTTAAAAGTACTTCAAACCTCAGTATATATGTTAATACTTAAACATAAATAAAAGTTAGTTTTATATAATTTTCTTATAATATTTTTGCTCAAGCTAAACTATTTTCGCTCAGCTAAATAAGAACATATTTTCTCAATTTATGAATTATTTTACAATTTTAAATCATATTGTTTTATCTATAATGTCTTCTTTTAAAGTTAAATGATAAGTATTATAGAATTCTTAGGTTTTTACATTATTTAGTTGAACAATACATTAAGTTGTTTTATTATATTTTATATTTTATTACATATATGCTTAAATTATAAATTGATGTAAATTTCATTTTGTTATTTAGTTTGGTAATATTGAATTAAACTCTAATTTTTTTAAATGATATTAAAGTCTAATTTAAAAGAAATTTGTTAGGTTATTAAATTATTATCATAGTACTTAAAAAAAATTATTTTTTTAATAAGATATTATTACACGTTCTAGCAAGATTTGTTCAACAATACAACACAAATATATAAGATGTTACAATGCTGCCACACCATTATATTAAGTCTAGAAAAATACACAACTAATAAGAAAATGCTTCAAAATTGGAATTAAAAACAACAACATAAACATTAAACCACAAGAAATTATACATAAAACTAATGTTAACAAAAATATATATTAGACAAAAAAATAATAATAACATCACACATTAAGGACTTTAATTACTACCTATAATAAAGTCTCTTCTTTTTTCTCCCTCCTACATTGAGCAAAATACACTAGCTTTTTATTTTTGTAAAACCTTTGGAATCTAAATAACTAGTTGATATCATGCTTATATGTTCAACACCTAATCTTTGCTTGAAAGTAAATCGCATAGGATAATTACATAATTTACTTTGTAACCTCAAATCATTATTCTTAACTTTTTCTTCTTTCATTTATCTTTCCTGTAACTTCATTTCAATATAAATACCTCCACTTTTTGACATGTTATCCTCCAATCCATGTTGATTACAGCCTCGTAGTTTTCTCATACAAAGTCCAAGATGAAAGCACTATTGGATTGGATGAAAATAGGGTAGTTCATATTATCCTCACTCTTATATCGTCTCCTCATGAGGATTTATGCAAACTGGAGCTCATCCATTTATGAAGTTTCATCTTCTTCCAAAACTCTCAATTACTTTAGTTATATTACTAGTAAATCAAAAATTTCCGTAATATCATAACCAAGATAATTTGTTGCTACTTCCCATTTTTTGATTTAGTGATTCTGTTGATTTTAACACTGTAATCCTCTTATTCAACCACTTGCATACGAATTAATATCAGATTGTCTCTTACATGCCACATTCTTATCTTTTAATTCAAATTCCCTTTTATAACTCATCAACATAATATTTCCCTTCACCTATTGTTTCATATGACTTTTTTCTTATGATTATCTCATATTGTTATGTTTCATGTTTCCCTTTCATCTCTCTCCCTACTATATACAGGTATATTTACTCCTTCCCTTATCTAAATCTCACAAATTTGAATTTGTGCACATTCATATTTTTTTCTCTTTCAGATAAAGTCACCTTTTACTATTTTTAGAAAATTTTTCATTAATCTTCCTCCACATACCCTTAAAAGAAACTTTGAAAAGAAAAAATATCAATTCTCTTAAAGCTTTGCAATTACATTAAGACAAACATGTTCATATATCATTAAAAAAAATAAAAATTCAGAACAAGTAAAAGAATAATCAAAGAATTTACTATATGTAATGTATTTAATTTTAGATTTCATGAGTTTGATGCATGTTTGTTATAAGATTTATTAAGTTATTAATAGTTTATAAATATTTATTCTTATACTTAAATTATATAAAAATGTTATTTCGTGTTGATTTATATTTTTCAATAAAATTATATCAATGGTGTCAAATTTCCTTAAGTGGTTGTTATTCAACTTAAAAAATTGTAAAAGTTTTATAATTGGTCTCTCACACTATACACATGGTGCCAGATTTGTGTTTATTATCATTCCTATAACTTATGTGCCTATGATATGTTAATATTCTATAAAGAATATAATTGTCAATTATAGTTGTAATTCATTTTAACCATATTATTTCTGTTACTGATAAATGATGACAAGGATAAATTTTTAAGATGTATAATGAACTGCTAAAATTAAATTTAATCATATTTTCAAAAACTAAAGATATATTAAAAATCTGATTGCTTCATATAGGTGTTCATTACTTTGTATCATTGGTCAGAATATTATAATTTTCATGCAAAAGGTTGTTATATTATTTTCGTTTTTACATTTTTTTTAACCATGGTATTACATATTAATTATTTTTAAAATAATAAACAATACAATTAAATGCCTTATATATATATATATAGAAAAAATGCATTAAAAATATGTTTATTGTATTGTATTATTTAAAATGACACTAATATAAATTGGAATAATTAAAAATAGTCTTTTTGGATATCTATGTTTTTATTTCTTTCCCAAACCCACTGTCTGGTGCAATTAGTCTATTAATTTTTATTCGAGTTCTACACTTTAATGTATCTTATTAAAAAAAGTGTAGTTATTTTCTTAATATTGAGTCTTGAAAATTCGATTTTTTTGCCTTTTCCGGAAACACTATTCAAAGGGAAATAAGGAAAAATAAGGAAAATGAAAAATAGTAAGAATTGGTAAAATTGAAATCAACAATATAATACTAAATTAATATTAACTATTTTAATCTCAGATTAAAACTAGTTTTACCTTTAATTTAAGATTTATATTAAGTTATGATTTATTATTAAAGTTTTTTAAAGATTTTATAATTGGTAGGACCATTAAGTTAATAATTAACTTACTTGATTAATTTATAAATTATTCTGACTCATACAAAAATGTTTAGTAAGGTACCTTAACGAGTATTTTATAACTTGTATATTTAATTTATTATCATTTTTTATATTTACATATTATTATATATTTTGATTTTTTAGAGATAATTAATTATTATAGAATTTTAATATTTTTTAATTATTTACATAGTTCAAATTATTAATATTTAATATTATAATGGAACAAATATGATGTTATGTAAAATACAAAAAAAATTATAAAAATAAAATTAAACATAAGAGTAATTTAAATTGAGAAACAAAAACAAATAAACTTATGAAAATAAATAAAAAATAAAATTTATTATCAATTTTTTTAAAGAAAATAATATGTCCAACAAAAAGGAATATATAGCTTTAAAAAACTATAAATAAATTCCACAAAATTTAATTATTTAAAAAATATAAAATTATAATTATATAATAATATTTTTTTATTTAAAAAATAGAAATGTTATTATATAATAAAACTTATATAATTATATTCCTTGATGTCATATTACAAAACTAGTTTTACAAACACTTTTAATCAGGTAAACTAATTTATTAACTAATCATTTATCAATTAATAACTAACTTAACTTATTATTTATCAAATTTATAAACTAGTTTTTTTTAAACATACTCTTATAATCTATCATTAAGATTATTACATACTAGTTCAAGATTCTACTGTTGTTATTATGATTAATACAAAAATTATTTGTTGACAAAAACAAGAGATTATCTGCTAGAAAAGTTGGAACAGACAATTTAATTCAAATAGCAATAAAATGATTATATTGTTTGGTAGTTAATCTTTACACTTCATAAATTAAAATTATTGTAATAATTTTAATAAAACACAACAAACAAAGATGTAAAAAAAAATACTCCAAATACATACTATACTTTTTTCTTAATTTAGATAACATAAATCTAAACTCAACTGTAAAATTTTACAACGACCACATTTAATAATTTATTTTTATTTCAAAATAATCAAGCACCTTGGAAGGAGAGGACACCTTTATGAGGAGCCGTTGACTTTTTTAAAGACTGTTTTTGGTTATAAGGAAAGAGCACCCTCTTCACTGTCTTCTTTCAGAAATTACCCTATAAGAGATCTCAAATGTTAATTAATGTATTTTGTCTTAAATAAGGCTTATTTTTGCCTCTTTACATAAAAATTTATCTTAACTATGTATTGCATTAATTTTATTTTTATTAAAAAAAAACTTAATTATTTTAGTCCATAAATAATAAATACCAACAATGTTATATTTCTCTCTCTTATAAGGATTGGATTGGAGAGAATGAATGATCCTCTCTTACCATTATCTCTCTGCAATTAATTATTTTACTGATAAATTTATTACTATTAATTATCTTCTTTAATGTATATGAATTTGTTCATTATGCCTTCTCAGAAGGACAATAGAAATATATGTCAAGAAAAGATACACATACATGGTCTAGAACATATATATTAAATAAACAGAGAGGATAGGAATCACAAATTTTAAAGTACTTTATTTATTAATTAAAATTTACTATAAATTATAAAATAAAAAATCATTAACCAAAACTTGCTAGGTTAAACTTTATAATAATTTCAAGAAATTTTAATTGATAAATAAGGACTATGTTCTAACATTCTCCAATATTATCCAATTCCAAATTATACATTTAAAAATTAGATTAACACTTACTTCCAATTAAATAAAGTACAGTAGAAAAGATTATTACAGGTATCACAATTAAATTCATTTTCTTTATTTGTGTGAGAAAGTAACAAGGAAATAATCTGACACGTGGGAAGAAGTATGTTAGGGAAAAAATATCGTACCTCTTTGGAAGTTCATTGAGTAGCATAAAAACACGTCTTTTTGTTATATGTATCACCCTATTTTGTCTTAATCTTCAGAGTCTTTCACTGAAACAAAGTGTGTGATCATGGCAGAAGAATCATCAGAGAAAATTTGTGAAGGTGTTTCTGAGTCTCCAACTACTACCCCAGTTGGAGGACAGACACCCCCAGAGGGTGACCTCAAGACACGAAGAATCAAAGCCACGAGGCACCCTCGATGGACCAGACAAGAAACTCTGGTTCTCATAGAGTCTAAGAAGATGGTGGAAAGTGGGGAACAAGTTTGTGGGTTTAGATCAGCTTCGGGGTTCATCCAAACGGACCCAAAATGGGAGATCGTGTCATCGTTTTGTCAGCAACGTGGGGTGAAGAGAGGGGCGGTCCAGTGCAGGAAACGGTGGGGCAATCTCCTGACTGATTTCAGGAAGATCAAGAAGTGGGAATCGGGTGTGAAGGAGGAGAGTGAGTCGTTTTGGATCATGAGAAATGATGTGAGGAAGGAGAAGAAGCTTCCGGGGTTCTTTGACTCGGTGGTGTACAATGTGTTGGACGGAGGGGTGTGCACCACTGTTGCATTTCCCTTGACACTGGTGAAGATGGTGCCGAAAGTGGAGAATGGTTTAGCTGAGGTGGTGGGTCCGGAACTGTGCAAGGGGAATGAGGAGGAAGAGGAGGAGGAGGAGGATGAGGCAATCGTTGATAGTGAGAAAATGAGTTGGAGCACTGAAGAGGAGAATGTGGAGACCAACGTAGCTGCAAATATGGCCAATGGTTTTTTGAAGGTGCCACCAGGTTTCAAGGAGAAAGGGATGGCTGGGAGTCTCAGAAAGACCCCCTTACTCTCACTGCCTACTCAAGGTACCAAGTAGTTATATTATTACACTGTCGTTTTGTTTGTGTTGTTCATAAACTATGTAGTTCATTAGGGGATTTGAAGAGAATTACAATGTATGTTCCTTTTTATATTGTTTTATGCTCAAAATATAGTTTGCTATGGTTAATCTGTTATGTACCCTTTTCTTATTGATTAATTATTTCCGTGTTGCTTTCGACTAATAAGCAGAGAAGAAGAAGAAGCAGCAGCAGCAGCAGCAAACTCCATCTTGCCAAGGGAACTATGATCCTTGTAATCAAACCAATTCTTTTCTTCTGTGTACTAATGTTTGTCACTATTGTTCAGTTTGACTTGATGCAGTTTTAGTGTTTATAGTAAAGTTTGGCCCCAATTTTTTTGTCGCCTTTTTCGAAGAACTTTTTTGTCCCCAAAAAACTCTTTGCATGCAACTGTTGCTCACAATTGAATCAACAAACAATAATTCCTAACTATCACTAGTATTTCATTTGGCAATTGCATGTACTGTAAACGTGTTGTTAAAGATCGATTACTAATTTCATTATGAAATTGTTATTTCGTAAGAAGTTTTTCTCGCACGAATTACATAAATCAGCTTCTTTTGTGCCCCTCTTTACAAAATGATTTTCTTTATAATTAGCATTTTCTTTTAGGAATATCATTTTAAACAGAGACTGCATTCTACTGAGATATAGAAGAATAGCTTGTATATACCAGGAGTGTGTTAACAATTAGCTGCACGTGAAAATATTGCTTTAGTCATTGAAATTAATTTTACGCGTATTTTTCACACATTCACTTGGTCAGCCAATCAAAATCATTATATGTTTGATCACTCATTTTATCTCAACGATAGTGATTCATTGAAAGATGAAAAGTCCAACTACACTGAATTTGGTTCTAGAATTAATGACCTTTTCTTTTTGCAATCTCAACGAAAGTATTTTGGTTTAGGCTTTCAGAGGGAAACTGCATTCCAGCATGGATACAAGAGAAAGCAGCTATCATCGGACAGTAGTGAGGACAACACAGTTTTCAACGACAGTATTAGCAAATTGCTTAGGAGGAACAGTGACATACTGAAAGCCCATCTTGGAGCTCAGAACATAAATGATCAACTGGCCAGGGACCAGCAGAAGCACCAAACTGACATCATAGTTGCAGCCCTTGGCAAGCTCACAGATGCTCTCACAAAGATTGCTGACAAGCTGTAAATGAATTCAAATCACAAGGATATGCATATTACTGCTAATTATTGCACTAGATTTAGTCATCAATATTTTACCCCCTTTTAATTGGTACTTCATTTTTTTACCGGATTGCTTTTTGGAAGAAATTATTCTTCATATCATTTGTTTTCATGAAGTTGAAAGTTTATTCTCTCAACTCTAAATGCAGCTTGCAAATGAATTTTCCTTACGTGGACACATATCATCTAACTGCTCTTATTTACACACTCGCTAAAATGAAAATAAGACAAATTAAAAACAAGCATTAAATAATTTTATGTATTTTTTAGTGTGTGTAAATATGAGGTGTTAAATGTGGGCATGTAAGGATTGCTTGCAAATACTGTTCCTTTTTCCTTATTACTGCTAAATAGTACGAAGAAGTAAGTTGCGAGTTTAACTTAAATCATTATGCTTTTCCATATAGTCCATTCTTTTTCGTGAAATTGGTCATTAATAAAAGCGATAAATATTCTATGCTAATGACATAGTTAACAATAAATCTACAATTTGCGTGTATGCAACTTATGCTGGTACTCTACATTCTATGGGCAATCAACTTTAAGATTATGTTCAACCAAAGTTTAGTATGTGTTATTTATGCATTTTTAAACTCAGTTTTGCAAAATTAATTTTAATTGAAATTGAATTTAAAGTTTTTAAACATCCCTGGTTTTGTTATTATCATTACTGTATACAAAAAGTGTAACAGAGGAACTAACTAGTCCCCTTGAGTGATAATAGTTATAACTTCTGTACGGACAACATATAGGGAGCTTGCCTCCATTCCACCAACCCAATGGACCAGTAACTCACCAGCTCCACACAGATTTACAATGAACCACTTCACTCTACTTACCCCCAGAAAACAACATATCCTCAATACGTCAGCATCCTCTACACTGAAGAAATATACATGATAGAATTATATGTGGAGAATAATGACATAAAATCACGAAGTGGAACGCCTTACAATGTAAACAAAGAATTTCCTCTAATTATACAAAACTTACCATTCAGTCCTCCACATAGCTTTAATAATACAGTATGATCTACATTGCTTTGGTCAAAACCATACCTTCTTATAGCCAAGTTAAATCTTCCAAACCAAGTCCAATCCTGATCTAACTTGCATCTTCTTCAAGATTTCCGTGGTCAAATGCGTTCATTGAGCTAAAGGAGTGGCCAATCTAAATTTGTTGCAGAGATATTAGGACTCTATTAGTATTTATTTTTACAAATGTTAGCTTTCTATTTTGAATATTTAAGAAGTGGATTTCAGTTATGTTTTTTCGTATGATTTAGTACCAAGAAAGAAATTTTAGTCGGGAAATCATTAAAGGCAGATTCAATCTTAGTAGGGCTGGATTCATCATTTAAACTGTTATAGGGGGGTTTATTAGTTGGTTTAGGGTTTAGGTAGGGTTTATTGGTGTGGCAGTTATGTGGGGGGGGGGGGGTGTGGGGTTTATTAGTTGTAGGGCTGTTATTAATTTGTGGTCAAAATTAGTATTAGTTCCTACATTTAAAAAATGGTGGTTTTGGTCACTGTATTTTCTGAAATTTGGAGGATTTGGTCCCTCGCTGGGTTGAAATGAAGGATAGGATCGTGGATGAAATCCACGATATCTCAGAAAAAACTGATGCCACTTACTTATATTTTAAAATGGAAGGACTAGAACCAAATATTGAGGGATCTAAAATACATTTTACTATAGGTTTTGTTTCTGCTAAGGGTTTATCTCTGTTAGGTATACAATATACTAAACATAGCCTCAATTAATCAGCATCTTCTACACTATGAATAAATATACATGATAGAATTATATGCGGAAAATAATAGCATACAAAATCACGACATATAATGCCTTACATTTTACACTAAGACTTTCCTCCAATTATACAAAACTTACCTTTCAGTCCTCACTACATAGGAACAGCCTCAACAAGCCTAGCAAAGTAAAACTGAGTAGTGATTAAGCCTCTCTTCCTTATGGTCCAGCCAACTTTTTTCAATGCTCTTTCAACATCTGCTTCGGAGTGAAGATATGCCCTTGTTGCCTTTGAAGGACCAGGGAACAACTCTCCAACCCTCTTTAGTAGATCATAATAAAACGTCTTCGGAGCAAAACTCAGAATCAATCGGTCGTTGGCCAATGATGCAAGGTGGCCGATCATCCCATCAGCTTTACTTTGAGGGTAATGAATCAAAACATCAAGACAGATCACCGTGTCATACTTTCCATCCAAACTCTCTAAATCCTTCACTGCAAACTTTGGCAACACAGGGGCAGATCCATTTTCACTGGCTACAAGTTGTTCTTTTGCCTGCACCAAATAGAAAGTCACTGTTTTACTTCAGCAATGGCGTATCAGTTTTGAAAAATTTAAATGTCATGTTAAAAAATGCCTTCAATTCTTCCTTTCGCTGTGCACATGAAACACTAATAAGATACTAAATTAACAGCTTTGAAATTAACAAATATAAACAATAATTAGAGTATAAATAAATACTAATCAAACAAACTAAGCACCGCTATTTAGAAGAAGACAAAACGAAAGCAAGGGAACCTGTTTCTCAGCTTCAGCAACCATGGCGGCGGAGATATCACTGGCGAACACGACGGCGCCCTCTTTCGCGAGAGGAATCGAGAGCGAACCGGTCCCACACCCAGCGTCGCAAACCGTAACACCCTGAAGCGACCCTTCGTCCTTCAACATGCTTAGCGTGTTCTCCACGGTCTTCGAGTGTCCCAACCGAATGTCGCGCTGAACCCGGTTCACCTCGTCCGTGTCGCCGTATATTTTCTTCCACCGCTCGAACCCGGAGTTGTTGAAGTACTGCCTCACCACCTCCTTGTCTCCTCCGCCCACCTCCTCCGCTTGCATCTGCCGCCGCCGCTCGGGGTCCGTCAGCGACAGCACCGCCGCCAGCGCAGCCACGAACCCCCCGCTCACCACCGCGACCGTGGTCCCGTCGATAGCACCGGAGACTTCGGCCGCGGTGGCCGTGGACAGCGGCGGGATAGCAAATGCCGGCGATAGCGGGAGCTTGTGCGGTTTTTGAGAGAATCGAGGGAAAATGGTGGTTCTGTGAGGGTTTGGAACGATGAGAGAAGACCAAAGGGACGATGAGAACGCCATTTTGGGTTTGTGTGAGGTTACCGGGCGGTGACAGCGTGGAAGGTGAAGGACTGAAGAGTGGAGGAGGTAGTTGAAATGTTATCCAGGATAAGATAGCATTCCAGTTTCCATGCCTTGCGCTGATTCTCGTGGGTCCATACACTTACGCATGCTGCTTCTACTATCTACTGTGTATTCCTATACCTCAACTTTCCACCGTGGATTTAATAAACAAATATCAACGGCTAAAATTAAAAAAGTATAAGAAAATAAATAACATTAACTGCCAATTTTATCCCTACTGCTACACAAATTTAAATACAAGTTTTCATAAAATATTTCATACTAATATTAAAATATAATTTTAACTATGTTTAATGGCAACCATATCATGTTTACATCATTATATATGATGTTAGTAAAGTGGTCAAATTAAGTATACTGATGTCATCGAAATTGGCAAGCTTATATAGTTATATATAGTTATTAGAAGCTAAAATACAAAATAGCATATTTATAACGATTGAAATGCGAAGAGTAACATGTTTGCAAGAATTATAATAAAAAGTTACATATTTATAGCGACTAAAATTGAAATAATGTATTTATTAGAATTGAAAAAAGAACGGTGGAATACTCCAAATTAGCAGTAATTTATTCTAATAAGGATTTATACATGCATACAGGGATTTACCTATATAATGAAAATTTTCATTAATATACAACTCTCTTTACATACATTTTAAAATAAAATATATTTATATACGAATACAACCAGAAACTTTTCTAACATATCTACGAAAAATCTACTTTTAAGGTTAATCAAGAATATTATTGACTGACTCATATATTATGTATTTTCATATATAACACGATAATAAAAAAAACAAATACACCGATACATAAGAAAATATATGTTAGTAATTAAAATATTTCTAATATAATATAAACTGACCATGTACACGTTAAACAAATAGTTTATTGAAAAAATTTTATGATATGCCACCTCTCATATAATTTTAAAAAATAAATCAAGAATCTTGTACGACATGGTTAATCTATCTAAGACTTCATTAAAACTATATTTGAGGTTGCATTCATTCGGTTTAGACATTCTTCAATACTTACCACTTAGTATAATTCATCTATTTGATTCCTAATATTAGTAAGTAAAGTCAGGATATCAATTGTTATTAAATAGATCCTTATATAATATACATATTAATACATCTCAACACGAGTTTGATTATAGACTGCATATATTTCAAATCATGTCATACATATCGACTTTCTCCTCGTATATTCACACACTTTCCAGTTTTAAGTTCAAAAACTTCATAATCTTCAATATTATTAAATCTCGACCCTAAATAATAAATCATTTATTTCAAATCCACACAAGGCATTACAAAATAATCAAACAATTAAAACTCAACAAATTAAGTTTTTCTTTTAGCTTAAACAATAGTCCTTTCGCTTGAGCAAAAATGAACGTGAGAATAAACTCAATTCCAATACTATTTTCGCTTAAGTAAAAATAGACTCGAAAGTCAATTTCATTTTTGCTTAGACAATAATCGTCTTGTGCAAAAAATGTTAAATATAGTTTAAAAAAAAGAAAAAAACTACTTCCCAACTTTCATCAAATACTATACATTTTAATTTATATATTTCATATAATGATTTTGTCATGATCCATCTAATATAGTTCAAAATACATCATTTTATTTTACAATTATTCAATATCAATATCAACCTCATATATTATATACTAAACTAAAATTTTAGAAAGCTTTTTTTAAATATTTATAGAACCGTAATTCAAATACTAAACTAAAATTTTAGAAAGTTTTTTAAAAGATTTATAGAACCGTAATTCAAAAGTCACCTTTATTAATAATCAAATGGTCATTTTAAATTTTTTGGAGGTACAACTAAAAGTTATGGGATGTACTAAGAAAAAACATATCATACTTTAATCACGACTTTTTTATTTTACTGACACACTTTTGTTTTTTTTATTTCTCTTAATAGATTTTTTAGTTTTTAATTTATGAAATAACATTTTTTTTGCACTTTACCAACAATTGTGATTATTTATAACTTTTTAAGTGTTTTTTTTGTAGTCGTTATTACTAATTTAGTTGATTAAAATTAAGACGAAAAATAATATAAAAATACTTAATTAATTTTGTTTAAAAATAAAACAGAAAGAATAAAATGAAATATTTTATATGTATTTTCAAATGACCATTTATAATAGGAAAATAAATGATAAATTATTTTATTTAAAGTTTTTATAATAAATTTAAATTTAATTATGCATCAAACTAATTTATTTAAAATCAATATAAAAAATAATATAAAAATATTTAATTAAATTTTAAAAAGTAAGAATAAAATGAGATATTTTATAGGTATTTTCAACTAATTAACTATAATAGGAAAATAAATGTTAAGTTATTTTATTTTATATTTTTATAATAAATTTAAATTTGGTAGAATAAATTATAATATTTTTGTAACTATATTTTTATATTAAAATTGAATTTGAAAAAAAAAATTATAATAAATTATAAAATTATTATTTTAATTAAAAATTGTATTTTTAGTTTTTCAAAGAAATATATAAATAATTAATAGAAAAAATAAAATAAAATTTTGATAAAGATAAAAATTGATTTTTGATAGAGTTAGTAATAAAGTAGATTTTGATTTCTGATAAAATAAAATTTGATATTTTATTGAAAGAATTTGATATTTGATAAAGATAATATTTGATTTTTCATAAAAATAAAATTAGAGTTATGATAAAAATAAAATTTGATTTTCAATAAAGATAGAATTGATTTTTTGATAAAGATAAATTTTGATTATTGACATAAACTTGATATTTTGATGAACACATATTTTGATTTCTGATAAATATAAAATTTTATATTTAATAAAGATAAAATTTAATTTTTGAGTTAAGATGTAACATTAATTTTATATGTAATTAAATTAAATTTATTGTAAAAATGTAAAATAAAATAATTATTTATTTATTTTATTATTATAATTAATCAATTAAAAATACTTATAGAATATTTTATTTTATTCTATTTATATTCTTTTTTAAAATCAACACAATTGATAATAACGACTACAAACTAAAAAAACACGTAAAAAATTATCCAATAAACAACAGAGTACATAAAAGAATCTTATTTCATGAATTAAAAACTAACTGGGTTGGGCTATCGCTGGCCCGGCCCGGCCCTTTTAAACATACTGGCAGACTACTGTTTACTGGCCGCGGTCTTCACTTTTTCCTTTCATCCACAGTTTCTTTCGGTTCGGAGCCTTTTATGTTGACAGAGTGTATGTAACGTTCGTAGGGGCTCTGCTCTGCTTCAACCTCAACCCTTTAGCAACGCCCAAAACCCTCTCTCGTCAGGTTTGTCTCATTCCCCAATATCTTTATTTCGAGATCCGTTCCTGAATCGTGATTGTTCTTCAATCGACCCTTCAATTCCATTTTCTCTCATTTGCTCATTGATTGTGTGATCGATTTGAACTAATCAGGACTCCATGGGCAAGGAGAGCCAAGTGTCCGCCATGGATATCGACGCTCCGAAACCGACTGGTTCCGATCAGATCGTTCCCAAATTCTCCGTTAACGGTTTGTCCTTTCCTTCGCTGTCCAATGCTGTTCCATTCATGTTCCTACCGTCTTTCTTTTACCGAAGAAAACGAAAATACCGCGTTTAGTAGTGGAGCCTTAATGATTGATGTAATTGATATTTTTGTTTTGGAATTTACCAGTGCTGCAGCTGTTGAAATCGGCGCAAATGCAACATGGCTTGCGCCACGGCGATTACACTCGCTATAGGTATGTACTTGTGTAGTTGCTACCACGATGTCAATCAAATAGCGTTTTATGTTATTTAATTTATGTCTGTAGATGTATTATAAATCTGTATCAAAGGTTTTAAATCGTGGGCGGAGTTTCGTTGCTCCTTAACATTGCATGTAAATTCGGTCAATGAGGCTTCAATTACTGTTACAGTAAGTCAAGAGACCTTGACTTAGTGGCCGGTTGTGGATGCTTTTCAAAACCTTGTGGTATCCCTAAGAATGATTCATTTGGGAGACACAATGTCTGTTGATTTTTCAGATTTGCTTTTATTCTGATTGTTGTGTATAACATATTTCCTTTATAATTTGTGCTCCTTGGTGCTCAAGACCTTGAATCTTCTAGCATTTGTGGACTTGCAATTCAGTTTATGCAATCACCTACCTTATTGAAACCACCGATCCAATCTGTTGCTTTAGCTAACATTTTGAAATATGTATAGACTGGTAATAGATGTACTTTTTTACTCAACATTGTAGGAGGTATTGCACAGCTCGTTTGAGGAGGTTGTATAAATCGTTGAAGTTTACCCATGGTCGTGGCAAATATTCTAAAAGGGCCATAACTGAATCTACTGTCTCTGAAGTAAGGTATGCTTTGCTTATGGTATTTTTCTTTTCTGACACAAGTTTTGGCACCTTTTTGTAGTTGATTTGAAATTGTTACGGAAGGCAAGAATATCAAGAAGGCTCTACTTGGATGTTTGTTGTTAGGCTTTACGATCTTGATTGCCATCAACAATTCCCTTGTGTTATTGCACTCTTGAATCACACAGATATCTCTATTCGTTTTTCTATTGCTAAGATTATGTGCAAGTTGTTATCTGAAGCATAAACAATCTGGAATTGAATTTATTATAAATCTGACCAGGAAACACCCAAGCAACCCTAGTAATTGCCAAACTATCCTCTTCTCTCTTCACTCAAATTCATACTATCGTGCCACAGGGCATGTTTGTTAGGATCTAGTTTAACAGAAAATTCTCCAATATCTTCCCTGTGACTTCCCATTCCACCTCTCATCCCACCCCTGTCCCCATTCTTCTTTAGTTAGGCCCATGAGTGGACTCTCACAAATATCTAAATACTTATACGAAACCATCATTTAGACCTTGTTTTGCCGTTATTCCCCTTGCTTTTCTTAGAATGTTTTTCAATAATTTATGGAGCAAAGAAAATAAATACATCTGTTTGACAACTTTTTTAATTGGACATTTATGTCTAACTTTGGAAGTTTTATGGTTTTAAATCAGGTTTCTTCATCTAATTCTGTATACAGCAGAGAGAGCTTGGAGTCATGCCATGGAGAAAAGGCAGCTTCCTAATGGTCCAAATGCAAGTCAACGTATATATTTGATTGGTAGGTTGCGGAAAGCAGTAAAATGGGCTACTTTGTTTTCACAATTGTGTGCGGTCAAGGCAGATTCTAGAACATCTTTGGAAGCTGAGGTGTGTCTTCTATTTCCCCATCTGGTTATGATTAGTTTACTGCAGTATTTTGTTCCCCTCTCTTCCTGGTGCAGTTTTTTATATGATTCACTGCTTCAGAGGTGGTCAACAAGCGAACATTTCAAATGTCTATATTTCCTTTTATTTATGGAATTATATGCCTTTTCTTTCTATTTTATTTGAAATTTTTAAATGTTTGGTTTGATCTTAATAGGTAGTAAATATAGAAAAAAAATATAAGATATCGGCACTCGAGAATAAAGAAAGACAAATATTCTTTAAGTTTTTTTAACATGGTTAAGTTCAGTTCATTTCATCCATCAATTACATTCATTTTTCAATGCTGTCCTTAAAATTGCAGTGTAGCTTCGTTTCTTCTTTTTAACACTATAAATTTTTGTTCCCTTAAACAAATTGAACTTACACATTAAGGTATATATTAGGAATTATCCTTAATAATATGCAATAAGCAGTGCAATAAACTGAAAAGCAGTTAAGCAAGATGTTATTGTAATGAATAAATAAATTTGAGTAATGTTAAAATGTATTGTACAATTTTAATAGATAAGAAATTTGATATCATTGGTTTACATGGATAACATTGTTTCAAATTGGAAACTCCTGCCACTTATTTCTAGGGAGCAACAATATTAGTGCTAGTTTGGAAGTTTCAGGATAATTTAAAATTAAAAGAAGTATATTAGAGGTCGTATCGAACCTACAGTAATTTACAGGAAATAAAATATATTTTATACATCAAGATATCTGCACTATAATAGTAAGTTCCAATTTAATATGTTTGTACTATTCTGTTCTTGTTTATGCTTATTAACAATTTTTTAATTTTTTTTGGGGACTTATGCTTTTTAAAATGTAAATATTATGGAGGTTTTAGCCTTTTATGTTTTGTTCTATGGTGAATAACGTTTATCTTTCGTTAATGAAAAATGAACATTCTTTCTCTTTTGTACGCTGAATTTTAGGCATATGAATCCTATATGAAAGGGAGTTTGTTGTTTGAGCAAGATCAGAACTGGGACGTGGCTTTAAAGAACTTCAAAAGTGCTAGGTACATTGATTCTGCTTCCATAATTCATACATATTTCCTAGAAAAGAAGATAACATTTTTGGTAAACAAGATAAAAAAGGAACAATCTTATATTTGCTGGAAGGAGATAATTTTGTTAATGATTTGATATTATATGTTTTCTTTCAGCAAACACCTGTTTAGTTTGTGACCATATGATCTATCATACTAGCTTTTGGGATGCTTCTGTTTTTCTAGCTCATACTGCTTAAGTTTTTAACAAACTCCTTATCTAATAGGTCTGTATACGAGGAATTAGGAAAATATGGAGATCTGGATAACCAAGTTTTGTGTCGGGAGCGAGTTGAGGAGCTAGAACCTAGTATCCGTTACTGCCTTCACAAAATTGGCCAGTCAAATCTACAGGCCTCTGAACTTTTACAAATTGGTGATGTGGAAGGTCCTGCATTAGACCTTTTCAAAGCTAAACTAGAGGTTGGTATAAATTTCTTTTGTATGATTGGGAAAAAGGAAACAAGTAATATATACAAATCAAGACATTCGTTTGGAAATGTTGTATTGAGACACAAGATAGACTTTTCATTTTTCTGTTCAATTGGGGGACACAATCATGTACACATACACCGATCTTTTAAGTATTGACAAACTTTCTCAAATAATTTACCTTCAATTTTTCACCGGAAAATTCAGCTTGATGCTTGGTCCCGTCCTTAGGTACAAAATTTTTGTAACTCCTCGTGCATCTTACCTTCCTGTAACTGTTTGGTTGGAGGGAAATGAAGTGTTAAAGTCACTCCCCCCACTTGTTGTGTCTTAAATATTAGTTTGGAGGGTACAGAAAGTGATTTATAAATTTGAACCATGTAGACTAAAATTTCTCTGCAATTTTATTTTAACCCTCATTCTCCATTACTATTTATGACAGTATAGCACTATATTATCCATATTTTCTCTTCCCTCCTTTTGTGAACCAAACAATGTTTATCTTCCGTCTCTTGTGAACCAAACCAAACAATGGACCTATCCATTAAAGCTCCTCTGTCCCCTTTCCCAGTCATCCATACTTTAAGTGTGTAGCCACTTTTTGCTATTATTTTATAGTGCACCATTTTATGATCATCCATTTCTATTTCTTGAATCAGGTACGCTACTTTTTTGAACCATTCATTTATTTCCAATGATAAAAGTACTGAGTTGAATAATGTTTGTTTCAGGCTGTCATGGCTGAGGCAAGATCTCAACAAGCTGCTTCCATGACAGAATTTTTTTGGCTTGGCCACAGATTTCCTATATCAAATGCCAAAACAAGGGTTTCGATCCTGAAAGGTTGGTTGCTTTCTTTTCCCACAAATTAATCGGCTAGTAATGTGTTGGAAGCAAAGTTATCTGTTGATTGTACTTGACAGTAATCTTTTCATGTCTTAACCTAATCTTTGTCCAATCTCCTTTTCCATTCTGCAAAATGGCATCATTACACTGTTGCCTACACTAGATGGCCTTTTTCCCAATGTGAATACCAGTGATGCTAATTTATTTGGGAGCTAACATTGAATTGCAATCCTTTCTTCCAAGTTCATTTCACATTGCGAAAATTTTATTGGAATAACAATTGGATTATATTTTTTCTGTTGTCCATGATATGATAAGTATATTTATCAATGCAAAAACATTGCATTTTGCCTAATACTCTGTGTGTGGTGAGCTGAGTATACAATGTTTATATTCATGTAAAACGAATTTGTTTCTATGATTGTGATTCATCAATATGCAACATTTCTTCGTTTTTTTAAATTTAGCTGGTTGTTTGATTTAAAATATGGTATTTTTTGCTGTAGATCTATGCTTATATCATGTAATGCTTCTATCTGAATATTTTTCTTAGCTATTGCCTATATCAAGTAATTTTCCTATCTGCATATTTTTCTCAGCCCAGGAGTTGGAGAAAGATATACATGGTCCATCGGCCGACTCAATTCCAGCAGACAAAAGACTAGTTATTTTTGACAAAATCTTTTCTGCATATCATGAAGCCCGAGGCTATATTCGAGCCGATTTGGTATGGGAAATTATTTGCTGTTAACTAAGAATTATCATCAAAATCTTTTCACTTGTTAGTATTAAATTTCTTTTCGTTTTAGGCCACTACAGGAAGTGCAGAAAGTGTGAAAGATGATTTGAATGGCCTGGATAAGGCTGTCAGTGCTGTCCTCGCAGAAAGAACCATAGAACGCAACCTCTTGTTGGTTAAGGTTGCAAAAAGCAAACTTGCAAAGCGGCATGATGATAAAAATGAGAAAGTCACCAAACCTGAAGAGCTTGTTCGCTTATATGATCTCTTGCTACAGGTTGATATCCATTTTTTTTTTGTGAACGTGCATGAATTGAACAAATATTTCTTTATGTAAGGACTTTCAGGCTGGTGCATTTTAATTTTATGTGCTCATCAATTTGAACTTCAATGCTCATATCTATCACCTATTTGGCAGAATACAGCTGATCTATCTGATTTAGTCAGTTCTGGAAGGGATAAAAAGCCAGAAGAAGTTAGCTTTGCTGAAGTGTGTTCATGCAAAAGTTTGGCTTTTCGAGCTCAGAGGTTTCCTTCTTGGAGCAAATATTTTTGTACTGTTAGAAATTTAGTTAATTGCTTACTAAATGCACACAAGGGTACACACTTTCATATTTTTTGGATGAGTAGGATTTTCAAGTATATATTTTTAAAATAAATACTTACCACCCAAAGTATTTTGGGATTTTGTAAAAGAGAACCCACTAATTACTGTTCACCCAAAGATCCTTGCTGTTCATCCCTTTTAAATTTGGGCTGGGCCTAATCCGAAAGCTATCTCATAAGGGGAGGATTGTCCAAGCCATTTCTAAGCTCTACTTTGATCATATCTGTTGTCTCTATGGGGGATCTCTAGACACACAACTCGTGCCTAGGACTTGACATTTGGAGTCTGGAGATTTTAAGTCTTATGGTTTTCTTTTAATTTTTATATTACAGTAGGAACTCTTTCGAGAGATCTGTAGACCATTCTTCGACAATTTAGGGTTAATCCAATCTTAGGAAGTGAGTTGAGCTTCACTCAATGTCAAGAGGTAGCATAAAAAAGTAGGATTGCCTAAGTTTTACAACGAGTATTCTGGCCACATTCCTAACTAATACAACCAATAGCTTCCCCATTCCTCTTCTGAATTGGACATATGAAGTACAATGTTTGTGAGATAGAGCATCTATAGGTAGTCCAACGTTAAAACTGGATAGGCTCTTGTGCCATATTAAAAAACTAATTAAGGTTAAGACCTAGTTTAGATAAACTGTTCCTAAACTCATAAGAAAAGCAAATAAGAAGGAAAAATTAATAAGCTTTTCCTAAGTGAAGTTAACTTATTCAATAAAATTGATGTTTAACTCATGACAGAACAAATTCCATTTTTTTTCTTCGTATTTTTGTCTCCTTAGAGTTCTTATGGAGAAACTTATCCAAATAAGGCCTTATTCACTCCTTAGCTACCTAAAGGGATGAGGATTGCCCAAACTTAATAAGTTTTATTTTGCCTATATTTGTACTTGATGTTGGATTTTAACAACCCCCTTGACAAATATGCTCTTTGATGATCACCCAGCTTCTTAATGCTTTTAACTAACTTGATGTATTGATATGTGGTCACAACTTACATGCAGGTGCTTCTATGTTGCAAAGTCGTACAGTGTGGCTGGGATGAGGGCTGAAGCATATGCATTGTACTGTCGTGCTCGCAATTTGGCTGATGATACCTTAAAAAAGTTTCAAATGTTAGATGGTGATAATAAGGTAATTTCAATCTTTTAGTTTTCACGGATCAGATTGGGGAATTTGCACACCTCACTGATCAATGCTAGCATTATTGTTTGCACTGCAATAATTTTTCACGACAACTTTGATCTAGTTGGGTGCTAAAGTTTTCCTTGACTCGTTTAATTCTAACTTTCATAATTTTTAAACACTTGGTAGACCGTGAAGTTTAGTGTGAAATCAAATGTTATCAATGGGAAAGAATTAATCAAGTAATCATAGGTATCTTGTACAATGATTGGATCATTATACAACAGGCCTTTGTGTTATTGATGCCCTCTATTTGATTTGATTGGCTGTGTTTTCTTTATTTTTTTCATTGTTTGTTCGGTTTCACAGATTATGGTTAAAGAGTTGGAGGACTTGTGCAATGAGTGCCGATCTAACAGTTGCATTGAGCATGCGTTGGGGATCATAGAGGACAAAAAGACTCAAGAGAATCTATCCGAAAAGGTCTCCAATATATCATTGACCGGAACTGAGCGGGTACATATGTTTCTCCTTATACAATGTTCCTTTTGTTTTTTTTTTCTGCTCGTGCATTATCATATGACAGGATTTTTTTGACGTTATTGAATTTGTAATATCTCAGGAGTTAATAGTATTTACTTGAGCATTTATTGATATATACTGACATGTATGCCTGTTACAGTTGGAGAAGTTCCTTCTTGAGAAACTTGAAGTTTATGAGTCTGCTGTGGGTGATTCAAATGTGAAGTGTACACCACGCATTACAGGCTTTCCCCCATCATTCCAGGCAATTTCCCGTAATCCTATTGTGCTGGATCTGGCTTATAACATGATTGAATTCCCAGCAATTGAACATAGGATGAAGAAGGATAGAAAAGCCAAGGGCGGCTTTATGAGTAGAATATTTGGATGAGTGTATTTGATTAGGTTTTAAGTTATTGGCAACTGATCTGGTGGATTCTTTTGTTGAATATTGTGAATTTTGAGACGTCAAGTGCAAATTTTGGGAGGTCTAAATATTTGGAAGTGGAGACTAGACTCAAATATGAGGAAACATATTTAAACCTGAAATTTACATACCATTCTTTTTTGAGAAATGCAAACATAAGATATCAGATTTGCCTTCATATATTCAGCACAGTCGACCTAAAGTGCAATGTATTAGGAGGCAGGTCTTCTGGAATTGTATGTTAAACTGTTGATGAGGGCAAAGCACAAGGTCTCATACCCAGAATTCCCAATAATAAAAAAACAGAAGTTCCCGCAGTGTACAAAATAAACTTTGTAGCTGAATACAAATGTTCTTTTCCACCCCACAGATAAAAGTAGATAAACGGGAATTAATTCTAATTCCCACATGATGAAAAAAAGTAAAATGTCCCGATTTTTTTTTTCATTTTACTTTGTATTTTGATAGTTTGAAGAGGTTTGATGCATTTATGAAAAATATGAATGATTTACTATTCTACATTCAACCGGTTTCTGGGCATCATTATATAGGAGAGATGAGTGGTTGAAGGCATAGCATTTGGAAATGCTATGTAGGCTTGTTGTTTACCGGGGATTCGAATCCCTCTCTATCCGAATTTTTATTAAATTCATCACTATTACTCATCCCAGTAGCAAAATCTGTACCTAGTTATTGACTACTGAAAAGACAGTGATAGCTTCGACAACTCCTGTATTTTTTTGGCCACTTCTATGCCATTTTCTAAGAAATCTGAAATTACTTAACTATTCCACACTGCAGCCCATTGTTATTGTTTACTATATATAATAATGGCCTAGTTTTAGCTAGTGTCGAGCACGCAGTTTTAAACGGGACAATTGCGACATATCCAAGTTAATTTTACGTTTGCCGTGCTAGTTGTAGAACATCCGCATACACTGAGCGTAGGTCAGAAAGAAACGGATCAGTCTCGCATGCACCTTGCCTGTTTTAAAGCAAAGCCTGTTGCATATTTACCTCCATAGTTTGAATGCTTCGAATTTCAGCCATTTATTTATTGTAGATATATCCAATACATGTCCAGAGTAGATATGTTGCTGCTTTATTTGGAATAACATATATGTGGAACGAGTAGTAAATCTAACTCGCATAGCCTTTCACAGATCGTCGTTAAAATATTTCTATATTTTTCAGAAGTTACATAATATATGTTCGTTATGGATATCGCCAAATTATGTATTTTTTCTCATCTGGAACATTTGCGAGTCATTTTTGGTAATACTGAGTTGGGAACGTCAAAAATTGGAGGTTGAAATATGGTTGACATAGAGTGTTGTCATATTTAGTTTTTGGATGACAAGAAGCAACTCTGTTTTTAACCAAGGTATTCTTCAATTAATATATAATGTGTTGACAGTAATAAGTTGTTGACATATTTTTCTTATACAATTTTCTCATATTATTATATAATGCAATTTAAATATAGCATTGGTGCTTTGCCTTTTGTAACTTAGGCACTGCTATCATTTGTTTTGCATATCTAATATATCTTTTTGTTTTGTCAACAAAAGAATTATTATTTTCAATCATATCTTTCAATTAAGTAAGGATATTTTCCTAAATATATGGATGACACTGAATAAAGTTAACATAGGATATTACCATTTATGTCATCTTATTTTCATTTTAATGAAAAGTATAGTAAGTTTGGCCTCAGTAATAACTATGAATATTGGAAAACAACTGAGAAAACATTAATTAAAAGTAAAATCCATAAAATTCTAATTATAAAATATAGACCACTGTCGCTAATTAGAAGTACTGCTTTTAACTTTTTTAATCTTTCTATAAGACTATTTTCTAATTATTCGTTATATTGATTTTTTTTTCACTAAAATACTCTTATTTTAGTGTATAAACAATGAATGCTATGAATGATCTCTTTTTTTTTTTCTTTAATGAAGATAAAGAATTTAATTTAATTTATAATAATAAATATTATTCTAATTTTGGTTAATACGTCTAGTCTTCTTCCAATGTTCGATCAAGGATGGATGCTCCTCCGAATTCAGTTGTAGCATTAAAGAATGAATGTATATTATGAAAGATGAAAGCAATCCATCTTTAATGCACCAGTTGGCAGAGCAGACCAAAACGATAAAACGGTCGGTGCATGCACGCACCAATGACTGAGAGCGAAATGTGTCTCCTATGGGACAGGTGATAACGCCACGTCGTTTTGTAGCACTTGAATGCAAAGAAAAATGACACGTCGTTTTTGCAACAATCTATATAAGAAACCATAAAAAAGGCGGGTGAAATTCGAGTGAACGACAGACATGAAATATCGCAAAGCAAACCCTCTTAACCGTCTTCCTTCCTTCTTCTTTCTTTCCCTCCAAACTCGTCTCCAAATATTAATATAAAAATATTCATTATTTTCTTTTTTCACTTTCCCTTTCTCTCCCATTCTTACTTTTCTTTCTCTCTCAGGAACTAACCGTTATAGTGATCCCTTTCTCTGCCAAACAGAAGACGCTACGATTTCTGGCAAAATGCATTTCGCCAATCTCGATGACACTCCGATGTTCCGCCAACAGGTTCTTCTCTCATTCTTCCGTTTCGTTGTTTGTATTTGTTGTTTTCCGTGGCGTCTTCGTTGTTTTTGTGGCTATTACGCATTCGTCATCTCGCGATTTTTGTTATCTGTCTGTTTTTGTTTAAACCAATGGAGACGTGTTGTGTTGATTGTTGAAAGTGTTGAGAACGTGTTTCGTGGTTGGTAGAGAAAAATAGGGTGGTGAATTGATAAATCGTGTGACTGGTTGTGGATGCAGATGCAGTGTTTGGAGGAAAGTGCAGAATCGTTGCGCGCGAGATGCTGCAGGTTCTATAAAGGATGTCGAAAGTATACGTGAGTTTCATTCGCATTCATCTCGTTGTTAATTTGAATTTAGACGTTGGTATAATGTTTGGATAAACTTTTAATTTACTTGTGGATAAAGTAGATGAGGTAAGATGAATTTAGCTTCTTCCATTAGCTAAAATTAACTTTTATCAATATATGTACTTAAATTTTTTTGTAACGGTTTGTCTTGTCTAATATCTTTAAAAATAAGGTCCGTAAATTGATTTTAGTTTATAGGAGAATCTCAATACATTTAATTTTCTTATATGGATTTCTTGGTTTAAAAGAATATGAGGAAGAAGAGGGAAGGGAAGGAGAGAGATTGAATGGAACGGAGGTCAGGGAAGGAAATAGTTATGCATTATGATGTTTGGTTGGAAGATGTGGAGAAAAAGTATTTTAATGGAGTGGTAAGCATTTTCTTGTCTGGTGGGGAGAGTAGTTTCAAAAACTAATTTACTTTAGTATCTTCAATTTTAAAGTTCAAAAACATAAACAAGAGTATTTTAATTATTATAGTTAAAATATTTTAACTCATCTTCCTCACTTCTTAAAATTTCCCAATATCGTCGAGGAACAATAATTAGATGAGAAAATTTTTTACTTCACTTCCCTCTTAAAAATTAAACCAAACAACACAGATTTAAAAAAAATCACTTTCATGCGTTCCATTTTTCTGCAATCATATATTATAATAAATTATCATAGAGAAGTTTACTCAAACATAACTTTAGTTCTCTAGGTTTTATCTTTGAATAACTTCGAAATAAAGGTTACAAGTAAGTGAAATTTTCAGCACAACTAGGTGGTCATTATATTCCTACTTAATAAGGTATCTACCTTAATAAATATAAAATTAAAAATAAATTAAGAAAGTGCAAACTCCCCTTATCCGCTCTCATGCTAAGCTTCCTTTAACTCATTTCCATTATGGGAGCTACATGTTGAAACTTGAAACCTGCAAGGACTCATGATAGCACAAAAGATTACTTACTAATAGAGAATAATTTCCTTGCCTGATCTCATTCCATTTAGGGTCAATATATACATGTACAATATCATTCGTTATCTGATTTTGTGGTAACTAATTGACATATTCTTGCCTAAGACTTGGCATAGTATCAAACTAATTATGGACAATATCAAGTTAATTATTACAATGAATGTGGACATATGTACGTATAGTCTAATACTTACTTCCCTTTTTCATCGGAGGCCCTTAACGTTAAGTGTTGTAAGCCACTAAACAGTTTAAAATAATTTAGAGAAAGGGTATGGTTGTTCAAATGCTTTCATGTTTCTATCTTTTATTTAATACACACCGTTATTTAAGCAACACTAGTTCTTGTTTCTTGGGTTCGTCGATGTTGTGATAAGTATGACAGTAAGCAAGCAAATGTGCCAAGAGCGAAGAATTACCTTATACTGAGATTCTTATATTATGGTTATATCCCTAAAAGTTTTCAAACAACCAAGTAGCTAAAAACTCTATTTGTACTAATTGCTTCATGGTTTGACCAAAATGTTTTAAAGCATATCTAAAAATTTTTTGAGCTCAATTTAACTTGGGAAGTTTTCAACTTTTGGATGTACGTGTTAAAATATGCTCAAACAGAGTGGTCGCATAAGGTCTTTAGTTCACAAGTTGTATCAGAAAATAGAGCTGGAACTAGGAGAAAGAAAGTTAATGCCAAATGGTTTTCTTGCTTCTTTGCCTGTGAGATTCTTTAAAAAGGAATTTTTGTGTTCGATACTACCTACATTTATTGCAACCATAACAATTTGTTTCATGATACTTGATCTGATCAAGGAATAATTTTGACAAAAATGTACTAGTTGCTTCATGGTTTGACCAAAATATTTTAAAGCATATCTAAAAATTGTTTGAGCTTAATATAACTTTGGAAAGTTTTCAACTTTTGGATGTACATGTAAAAGTATGCTCAAACAGAGTGGTCACATAAGGTCTTTAGTTCACAAGTTGTATCAGAAAATAGAGCAGGAATTAGGAGAGAGAAGGTTAATGCCAAATGGTTTCCTTGCTTTGTGTGACCTGAGATTCTTTAAAAAAGAATTTTTTTTGTTGCATATTACCTACATTTATTGCAACCATAACAATTTGTTTCATGATACTTGATCTGATCAAGGAATAATTTTGACTACTATGGCTGATATAGCCACAGTTCTTGCATTCTAAAATTTATTGCCTGGTATTCTTAACACTTTTTAGGGAAGGTCTTGGAGAGGCATATGATGGGGACATCGCATTTGCAAGTGCCATAGAAAACTTTGGAGGAGGGCACAATGATCCTCATTTTGTTGCTTTAGGAGGTAAGCCTTGTGTGTCTTTCCCATCCCACTTGCCTTGTCTTCCAAATGAAAATTAGGTTGTGTATAACAGGTCATATCATTGCTTTGTATGCTGTATTGCTTGCAAGATACTTTTAACTTTTAAACCAGTAAATGAGCTAGGAAATAAGTTGAAGTTGCTTAAGTATTCTAAAGCATGTTTCATTTATTTACTCTCTGCCATGATTTTTAGCCAATGAACTTCTTATGAAAATAGATAATACTGCCTCAAGTCTTATTGAATGAAATTTTATCTTTGGCTATTGATTTTGAAAAATTTTTTTGGTATTCCCAGGACCCGTTATGACCAAATTTACTATAGCATTGAGAGAAATCAGTACATACAAGGAATTGCTCCGGTTACAAGTAATGATGTTATTGTCTTTCTTGTTCTTTAGCAGTGTATTGCATTGTAAGGGTAGGTTTTTATATTTTCACTGGAAACAATGCTCCGAGAACCCCTATTTGGAAATTTTATTCTAGAAGTGGGCGTGTAATGGCATTTATGCCTTGCAGTACTTAATTTAATAACGGTGTGAGTCGGCAGTTATACATTGTAGAATGGCAATTACTGCATAGTGTTTAATTTAGGACAAGCATGCAAGTGCATAGCTGTGGTTTTATATATATATATATATATATATATATATATATATATATATATATATATATATATATATATATATGTGTGTGTATATATATATATATGTTTCAGAACAATATCATTGCTCTAACGTGTTATATCATTTTTGTTGTTTTTCAATATTGGTGTTCTATCATTTTATGATATAACTTGTTAGATCAAAAGTCTTAGAAAGTGAACCTTAAGCCTAACTCAACCTCACAAACTTGACATATAAAGTGAGGTTTGTACCTACTTGTATACTGTAATTTGATCATATCTCTAGATGATGTGAAATTTCTAACACACTTGAGTGCGAGATTAGAAAGTTATGGGCCTATGATGGGTAGTACGATAGACTCTATTTTGGTAATATCTCTGAGATGTGAGATCTTTAACACCCTATTTACACTGAGGACAAGTGGTTGGATAGCGAGTGCCATAGTCTCATAGAGCCAACAAACTTTAGTAGGATAGATTCTGATACCATATAGAAAATGAACTTTAAAGAAAAAACTCAACTGTATAAAACCGACTTATAAGGTAAGATTTGCACTTATTTATATAATATAATTTGGTCATATTTTTAAACGATGTAGAATCTCTAGCAAAAAGAAAGTGAATTTATTGCGGTTAGTGGGTTTATAATGGCTAAGATGTATGGATGGGTAGATACAAGGGAAAGAATTTTTAACCAACATGGGGCATATAGAGGAGAGAATGGGATGCAAAGAGAGACTTCTCTCTGAGATGCAGAGACTGTTAGGAATATGAGAGATGCAGCCACAAGGAAGGAAATTTTACCAATCATGGTAGTCAAGAAGATAAAATTGCCCAGGTTTAATGGAGAAGAACCCACAGGATGAATACTCAAGCTGAACTTATTTTGAAGTTTAGAATATTTCAGAAGTGAAGACTGTGTTCAGCCAAATTAAGTATGGACAAGTCCTTATCAAGAATATTTCAGTATTGTATGTTGGATTTTTAGTTCTAGCATCTTGTTTAAATTCCAATAGAGATGTGCTTGTTAGCTGTACTTATTGCTCATTGAGGATAAAGAATTTATGGTACCGAGGTCTGAAATGCATTTGCAAACTATGAGCAAAACTTGGTACATAGTCTATAACACCTATTACGTGCCCAATTCCTATGGTAGTTTTGTTCGCAACTTTTAATAAAGTTTGACCAACGATGGTAAGATAAACAATAGGAAATTTGTGCCTTTGTATTATCACAATGCTTCTATTGCAAGTATTTTTGTCCCCTCCCCCCTTATATTTAAGGCATTACTCTAAATGATATTGCTATACTGACTAAATTAATATTTCTTCTCAGGTAGAGTACATTTTCAATCATCGGTTACAACCCATTGTTAATGTTGACATCCATGAAGTAAAGGTATAGTGCGAATAGTAAGTTTTTGGCTCAATAAGATTCTAGTCCATGTAATTTAGCATTTTTTTTTCCATTTTTAGTCCCGGTAGGTTTTTTTTTCCACTGAGTCCCTAACTTCTCTAAATGTTTCAACTTTTGTTCTAACAAGGTAGACTTGAAAAGTATTACAAGTACTAAAAGTGAAAAGAAAACAGAGATTAAAAGAAAAAATATTTAGGCACAAAAACTATTGCTTAGTGATATATCATATTGTTGATTTATTTATTTTTATTTAAAATTGTTTTATGTATTTGAAAATGTAACCTTTTTATTTTTTTTCATGTATTCCTTTTATTTTCATTCTTGAAATTTCTTTTTGTTCCTACCAATTGTTCTTTTTAACCCCTCTGACATCATGAATACATGACATTGTTGACATGCATTATTGATGTGGCATTATACCAACATGATCTGTGATGATGTTATCTTTTGCGTATGTGGCACACGATGATAATATCTTTAACGTTTTTGTTAAGGAATGGTGACAGAAGAACAAAAGATGAAACCTTTGGGGAGAAGGGTTAGGGATTAAAATGAAAAAAAAAATAATTATATAGACTAAAATCTTATATAAACCTAAGTTTTTGTATTGTTCATACACAATAGCATTGATTATTACATCGATGGAACAGTAGGATGTCATACTTAATGATATGGCTAGCTCCAGTAGTTTCTATAGGGATCTATATAAGTTGTAAAGTAGTATAATGTTGACTTTCCTCTCTCATGTTATGTACAATGTGACAAAGACTTCAATTGCATTTAACAATATGAAATCTCATGAATTGAAATTGCTAGTCCAATTCTGTTTTATATATTTGAACTAATATTATAATGGGATAGTTTAATTTTTTTTAACTAATTTGTGCGGTGATGAAGGATCTCCTTAAATAATCAATAAAATCAGGAGCATGTACATTGGGAAAAGAGTGGACAAAGTAATTTAGTGGAGCAATCAAGGAGTAATTAGGGGTGAATTAGAGCCTAATAATCATTTGCTAACTTGTAGCCTAATATTGACTAATCATCATAGTTACGATGATTATATACTCTAACATGAATTATTGAATGATAACATTTAATATTCCCATGCCTTTTCAAGATGAATCTATTGAGCTTTCAGTTCATTAAAAATAAACCCAGCCAAACACGCATTCACACACACTGTAGTGTAGTTTTCTGTTAGTTTTTAGTTCTTTTAGCTTTCTATTTGGAATATTTAAGAATTGGATTTCTGTTATGTTTTTTTCTTTGATTTAGTACCAAGAGAGAATTTTTAGTCGGGAAATCATTAAAGGTTTTTAATGTTAGGAGGAATAAAAGGCAGATTCAATCTTAGCAAGGCTTGATTCATTATTTAAAATGTTATAGGCAGATTGTGCAATTGGTGTGCCAGTTAGGGTTTTATTTGTTGTAAGACAGTTATTAATTTGCGGTTGCTCTGTGTGATATAGTTGAAAGAAAACGAAGTGGTATATTGATGTATAATGATTTTTCTGCGTTGAAATGCAATATTGGATGAGCTTCTGCTAACTACCAGTATTTAGTGTTGAAGCTCAACAAGGCTATAGTGTCTTACATCAACAAACTAACTGAAGCTACAAAGAAACAGAAAACACTCATTAGAATTTTTCTGTATTGAAATGCAATATTGGATGAGGTTCTGATCACAACCAGTATTTATGGTGTTAAAGTTCAACAAAAATAGGTATAGTGTCTTACATCAACAAACTAAGTAAAGCTACTAGGAAAGAGAAAACACTGATTAGGATAGCCACTGTACAGAAAACAGAAATATAACTAATCAAGACAGAGCTAACATTGAGAAGAGTATTCTCTCACATACAAGTTCAAACATTTTTATTCTGTACTAGGTGTCAACTTTTGAATGAACAAAAGAACCAGAACACTGTATTCTTGACCAAAATTCAATTGCTACTCATAGTCTATTAGGATATCATACGAAGAAAACAAATAATGGTTTTGTTCCTTTAAATGTAAATGGCTAAAAAAGATTACCTCTTTTTTTTTTTTCATCTAGCTGCAATTTTATTTGGTAAGGAAAAAATGGAGTTAAAACTATAACTACTGTAAAGTGTGTGATTAAATAACTTCATAAGAAAAATGCCAATCAAAACTGTTCATGGTGAAATTATCAATGTTCAATTTTATTTATTTTTATAATACTAATACTTCAAGCATTGCTTGCAGGAAGCTCGTAAGCGTTTTGATAAATCCTCCCTTGTATATGATCAGGTAATCATTTTCCTACTAAGGTTACAGTGTGGTGAACTCTGCATCCATAGATTTTGGGTAAAATGTGTTTTAAGTCTTTCAAGTTTGGGTCAAAATTAGTTTTAGACCGTACATTAAAAACCAATGGTTCTCGTCCTTATATTTTCTGAAATGTGGAGGATTTGGTCCCAAGATCCTCTATATCTCGGAAAAAACAAGGACTGGAACCACTTATTTTAAATTGGAAGGACTAAAACCAAATCTTGATGGATCTTAAATACATTTTACCATAGATTTTGTTTCTGCTACGTGTTTATCTCTGTGATATATACAATATACTAAATAAGAAACATAATTGCTTCTCTTTTTAACTGATCCAGGAGTATGACAATAAAAAGATATAATTTATTTTTAACAATTCGCAGAATATTTGCATTGTCTAGATGCTTCTAGTAAGTGACCATCAAGGATTTATACTTTTAAATTCTTTCTTACTTGTTGGAATTTTATGTTGATGCATCAACATTTGATTATTGAGAGAGTAAACCTTCATATTTTAATGGGTATAATAATTAAATGATATAATGGAAATTGACCTTGCAGTTTCGTATTAGAAGTTTTCAAATTTTTCTTAACTCAAATAGCCATTATCTCAAGTGCTATCTTTTAGTTATTGTCATTTCATAGAACCTTAAAGTACTTGCATTTTAATTTTTTTCTTTTGCACATTCAATTGCTCACACAATTCCTTGGGACACAACCCTCAGGAGGTACTTGTATTTTAACTGGAGAATTAAATCTCAAAAGTTCAAATAGATTTTGTAGTACTTTTGAAGGAGTATGTCAATTTGTGTGTATGTAGTGCTGTGGAAAGTTCACTTACATATGATTCGATCATAACCTGCAAACAATGTGGATTTTGTGCTACAGGCGCGTGAAAAATTTATGTCACTGAGAAAAAGTACTAAGATTGACATTGCCACTGTCATTGAAGAGGTATTTTCAGCAACTTTTCTTTGTCATGTTTGATATGGAAATTAATCAAATTACATGTCATGAGTTACTGTGATCCTTTTGAATCTAATTTAGTAGAGACATTCCAGGAATTGCAGGAAGCAAGAGCATCATTTGAGGAAGCCCGTTTTAATTTGGTAATTTAAGCAGCACAGGAGAGATGTTACGTAGAAAATGAAAGATATATTGTTAGGTATTAACCACATGATATATTTAATCATCTAGGTTGCCACTCTTAATAACGTTGAGGTGAAGAAGAGATTCGAGTTTTTAGAGGCTGTAACTGGAATTATGGATGCTCATTTTCGATACTTTCAACAGGTGTATGGCACAGTCACATATATGGAACTTTCTCCATATGTAATAATATTGCACTCATGCTGAATCTGAAAACACTTCTCTTGCAGGGGTATCAGCTATTGCATCAGATGGAACCTTTCATTAATGAGGTTTTGCTCCGATCCCTATTTGTTATTTTAACTTGACAACTTGACTGCTGATAGTAGTACGCATAATTATTTTCACAGATAGAGATGCTATTAGTTCCCTATTTGTATTTTAACTTGACTGCTAAAAGTATATGTAGTTCTTTTCCTCAGATAAATAGATATCATTTTGTTTTGATTTTTCTAGAACTGAAAGCCGATGAGGAGCAAGCAGGCCGAAACACATAGTGGATGTATCTATCATTTGACTATTAGGTTACCTTAACGCATGGAATTGTTAATATAATTTGTAGGGTCATCCAAACTTGAAACCACCAGTTAACCAAAGGGACAAATTTGCTTTCAAGTATAAAACAACTTTTGATTTAATTATGATTAGTGTTCCTGAATTTTTGACTGAATGGTAGGTTTTTGGTTCTGTATCTGAGGTGTCTTTTTTATTATTGAAATGATTGGGCTCAATTTAGGGGCTAAAATAAGAAACTGTAAGATCTAATAGTCCTTCTTGTGGGGCAAGATATTTTGCACAGAGAGTGGGCATTAGTTATGGTCGTTGAAAACAGAAAACCTTTTTCTTAACTTTATGCTAAAGAGGGAGGGTTAAAATGGCAAAACATTTTTACTAAGCTATGTTGCAGATCATGGATTATGTACATCAGTCAAGAGAAAATTACAATAACGAGCAGATTCAACTTTATCAAAGAATGCAAGACTACAAGAAACAAGCTTATGAAGAAAGTAGGTTGTCCTTGAGTGGTCCTTATGGTTCGCCTTGTGTAGACTTTGCACATCCGTTTTCTAGGATATCAAATGAGGTGGCAGATGTAGTAATGGAATCTGCTGCAAATGGAAAGGTATTTTACAATGACATTTCCTTTTCTAAGATTATTTACTACTTCATTTTACAACTTCTCAATCTGTCTTGTTACTGGCCAAAAGAAACATTTGAGTCTGAGTCCCATCCATTTTTTCATTCATCCCTGTCACAATTATAGGTTCAAATCATTCGACAAGGACATCTCTCAAAACGATCCTCCAATTTGAGAGCTGATTGGAAAAGAAGGTATTTTGTTCTTGACAGTCGAGGAATGTTGTACTACTACCGCAAACCATGGAGCGGGTCATACGTAAGTCACCAACCAGAACTGGACTTTTAGTACAGTAAGCTAGGTAATGCTCATTCTTCTAAATAAATGCTGAGCATCCCGTTTCAGGGCAGCAATCAACCATCTCCAAAGAGAAATACTGGCACTGAAAATGGTTCTGGGATTCTAAGTCGATGGCTTTCTTCTCATTACCATGGAGGTGTCCATGATGAAAGATCTATAGCACGTCATACAGTGAACCTGCTGACATCAACAATCAAGGTTGACGCTGATCAGTCAGATTTGAGATTCTGCTTCAGGATTATTTCACCGGCAAAGAACTATACGTTGCAGGTACCTATTCCAAAGCTTTCAGTTTATAGTTTGGGCATTAATTATTACATATAATGATACTAAGGGGCACTGCAGGCAGAAAATGCGGTGGACCAAATGGATTGGATGCAAAAGATAAATGGAGTAATTACCAGCTTGTTGAGTGTCCAGACACTGGGAACGGTACATAATGGATATTTTCTTTTAAATGCATCTTTTGATGCGCATTTTCAATTTTGATTACTACAATTGTAAAACAATTATGTGACAGCCTCCCTCAGCTGACTCAGAAAATGATGACTCTCGCACTGATGACAACATTGATAAGTTAGAGAGTTATCCAGATGATGATCATGCTTTGAGAGTGAAGTCTGCATTCAATAATTCCACCCGTAATAACCACTTACGTTCGTCTAGAAGTATGCACATACATAAACACAGTATGAGAATTGAAAAGCCAATTGAAGTTCTTAGAAGTGTAAGCGGAAATGATAAATGTGCTGATTGTGGTAAACCTGAACCAGACTGGGCATCCTTAAACCTTGGCATCCTTATATGCATCGAGTGTTCTGGTGTTCATCGAAATCTTGGTGTACATATATCAAAAGTAAGTATTTGAGGCCAGACATTTAATCTTACAATTTATTGTTGTATATGGTTCATGTTTTGTCAAAATTTACTGAATAAAAGCCTGAGACAGGGTTAGAACCCTGCTACCTCAGAGCCCTCACTTTAATTTCTATTGTCTACATATATATATGGAGAATGATTGTGGTATTTAGTCAAGTTATTCTGGGAGAAAATAAGTGCATGTACCAATGGCAGAATTTTTTGGTACTAAATTTATTACTCTAAGGTTAGCATCTAACAAAGTTCCAAGACTGCAAAAATTTAAAGAGAAGTTGACTACACTTTGCCAATCTAAACCAAGAATGCAGTATATATAATGTATGTATTCTGTTTGGGCAAACTTCTCTATATGGACTTTGAGAAGAGAAAATTAGCTTACGCACAACTTAAATAAAAATTTGAGAAGTTATATAAGAGCTTCTATAAATTAGCTTATGTATAAGCTAATTTTAATCTATGAAGAAGTTCATTTCATTTTTTCTTCTTATTTTTGTATATTAGAAGTCTTTATGGAGAAACTTGTCAAAACAGACCCTATTGGTAAAGCTGTTCTAAGTGAACTTTTGAATAATGTGATATCTTCTTGATGGGTATGCATGCCAAATTTTAGAAAAAATGATCCATTCATAGTTAGGGATGACAACGGGTGAAGCAGGTAAGGGTAGTACCTATGGGCTCCAAAAAGAACCAGGTAAGGCCTATGGGCTACCTCCCTGCCAATTACTCGTTAAAGAAATATCTACAAATATTTTTAAATTCGTGGGTATCCATTATTAATACTAGTGGATACTATTTTAAATAAAATTTTATAAAAATTATCTAAAATTACAGTGAAAGTATAAACTCAGATAAATTGCACTCCATAAGTATAAATTCAAATAAAATTGCACTCTAAAATATAATCCCAAATAAATAGTACTCAAAATATTAGTCAAAATAAAATTGATATTTTTAAAAAGTTTAATAGGCAAGTCTAAATAAAAGTACTCAATTCAATAAAATCACACTCTAAAGGAATAGAATAGGTTAACTTACGAGGGTGTGTAGATTTAAATTTAATATCATTTCATTGTCAACGGGTATGGATACCTGCGGGTACTGAAGGTACGGTACCCACCCCGCTAATGTGGATATGTTGGTACTCCTTTAAGATATCCGTTATCTATCCGTAACAAATTTTATCCATGGATATCCGTGAATATATGGTTTTCTGTCATCTCTATTCATAATCATCTGAAAACAAAGTTAATTGTCGAAAGATCAAATCGCTCTTAAATTATATGACATTTTGCATACTTGATTTACTAATATAATCTCTCAAACTATATGTTGGATTAATGGAACCCAATGTTTAGAAGAAGTGATTAAATGGAGTAAGTTAAATAAGACTTTCTATTGACGTGGAGTAATGTTAGATTCAAATTTTAAGATTAAATATATAAACTAAATAATTGTACAACTGCTACAGGTTTTGGATAATTATCAATTTACAATCAATTCACAGATATTTTTAATATCTATTTTTAGGCTATAGATTTATTTTGAACATCTGAATCTAACATTACTTTATTCTTTATTTGGAAAAGGGAAAAACAAATTTCCTTTTGTTTTAATTCTTCACTTTTGTAACTAACTTGGGAAACAATCTTGGCAGGTTAGGTCGCTGACACTTGATGTTAAAGTTTGGGATTCGTCTGTCTTAAGTATGCTTAAATCATTAGGCAATCTTTTTGCAAACTCAGTTTGGGAGGAGTTGTTGCATTCAGGGGATAATTTGCAAACTGTTGACACCCTTGCTAGGTAAGTACTCCAAAGGTTCATGGGATTATCTGATTTGACTTGTGCTAACAAGCACCTGCAATGTAGTTCATCCAAGGAAAATGAAGAGGAGATCTTCCATGCTATAAAGCCAAAACATGACGATCCGATTTTATTAAAGGAAAGGTTCATTCACGCAAAGGTATTCCAAGAAAATTTCTAGTTTCCTTTGCTATTTCATGTTTTTAGAAAGATGGATGAACCTTGACACCCTCAACTTTGTAAATTAAGGCTTGTATTTTTCGACTTTAATAAGCATATTTTATTTTAGTACCTGAAAAGTTTCAAAGGACTTAAAGAAACAGCTTAGTTCTCTAGAAACATACCCTTTACTATGTTAAGCTATTGACTTTTATTGGAAGTTGAAAGTTGGGCATCCAATACGTGTTAGTAAAGGGGGTTGCAGAAACAGTATCATACAGTTAAATATTGAAGAAAAAAAAAAATAATAGGAACTGAACACTATAGTTTTGTGGAAGAATTTCACTAAATGAAAGATCAGAAAAATACAACTTCTCTCTACTTCAAAGAAAATTATAACACTCTCTTTTGATAATAGGAGAACACTATTCTTCCTAT